>RCMY010001280.1_pt1 | contig 24023 bp, 20 predicted proteins | sample 2041341 | NCBI WGS metagenome assembly RCMY01 (sample SAMN09708234, study PRJNA481090) | Marine sediment metagenome, whole genome shotgun sequencing project.
CGCATAAACGGGCAGTCCCGCCATAAAAGCCGGCACCAGGCTCCAGGTCGCACCTACCGAGCGCACAAACTGGGCGAATGTAGGTCGACCACGACTGCCAAAACGGACCACAGACCAGCCGCGTTGCTGGGCTATTTGGGTAAGCTTTTTGGTGGGGTTTAGCGGCTGCGGGCGACCTACCCGTTCGAGAAGTTGTATGTCGTCCTGACTGTCGGAATAAAAGAAACTGGCATCAAGATCGAGACCCTCCTGGCGCGCCAGCTGCTCGGCCGCGTCTACCTTGCCTTGACCAAAGCAAGTTGGCTGCACTATACCGCCGGTAAATTTGCCGTCCTCCACCTCTATCTGACTACACAGCACATGCTCGATGCCGAGGTCGCGTGCCGCAGGCTCAACCTGATAAGGAGTAGCGGATGAAATCACGGCCACGGTGTGGCCTTTCGCCAGGTGGGCGTCTACCAGCGCTCGTGATTCAGGGTAGACCAGGCGAGCAATGTACTTGCTATAAAGTTCGTCGCCAAATTCCCTGTAGCTCTGCTCACTGGTGCCGCGCATGAACTGGGCGTTGACTAACATCATGGCGGAGAAACCGAGCTTGCCAAACCCGAAGTTAACGATGGCGCTACTGATTTCAGCAAAGTCGCGGGCCGACATATCGCCGCGACGCAGCTGCTCTTTGATAAAAACCGTCGCGGAATAACCAGCAATCAGGGTACCGTCGAAGTCGAAAATGGCACCAATTTCTGGCCCGTTGGGCGAATCGGCGATGGCTTTAAGCAGTTTATTGTCGAGTGTTTTCGCAACTTCATTCACGCTGATAATTCCACAACCAAGGGGTTTTTGCTCACGCTGTCGCAGTGCTTTCCCAAATGATGGTTTCGCCGTCTTTGGCTTGCGTGGTGCGTTCAATGGCGGCGGCATGATGACGCTCTACATCGTCGCGCAGAACCTTCATCGTGTGGGTAAGCTGTCCGTTTTCAATCGTCCATGCCTCGCTGCAAACGACCACATGGCTCATTCGTTCGTGTGCCTCCACAGTTTGATTCACCTCCTGCCGCGCCTGCTCCAGGGAAGCGTTAATTTCCTCACGGCTCTTGGCTTTGCTGGCTTCGGACAGGGTCACCAACAACACCGTCTGCGGTAAGCCGGAACCGATCAGGCACAGTTGCTCAATATGTGGACAGGCCGCAATAAAGCGGTTCTCCGCTGGTGCCGGTGCCACGTACTTGCCCTTGGCTGTTTTAAATATCTCCTTGATGCGGCCGGTAATACGCAGAAACCCGTCGGCGTCAATCACGCCTTTGTCGCCGGTTTTAACCCAACCATCGACAATGGTCTCGGCGGTCTTGTCGGGTGCCTTGTAGTAGCCCAGCATGGCGCCCGGTGAGCGGAACAGCATTTCGCCTTCATCGGAGATACGCAGCTCGCTGTATTCACTATCGATAATCTTACCGACCGTGCCGATGCGGCATGCCCATTCCAGATTGCAGGTGCCGGACATAATTTCCGACTGGCCGAAACCTTCATACAATGGCATGCCCAGCGCCTGCCAGGCCTCGACATCTTTGGTGGAGATCGCCGCCGCGCCTGAAAATGCAAAACTCACCTTATCCAACCCCATGGCGCCCAGAATGAGCTTGCCCGTTTCGCCCGCGCCTTGAGGATTATCGAGAATGTTTTGCCAGGCCTCGGCGCCCAACTGGCGCACGATGCTGGCTTTCAAATTGACCCAGATACGCGGCACGGCAAAGAAGAAGGTTGGCTTGATCGCTTTCAGGTCTTCTACAAACGTAGCCTGCGACTCGTTAAAGCCAATGCTCGCGCCGCTATAAAAAGAATGTAACTCAACCAGCACGCGCTCAGCAACGTGAGCCAGCGGCAGATAGGAGAACAGACGAGTAGCGGTATCGGTGCCTATCACTCGTGGTATCGCAAAAGCCGAATGTGGCAGGCTGGCGAACGAGTGCATTACGCCCTTGGGCATGCCGGTTGTGCCGGAAGTGTAGACGATCGTATACAGCTCATCGGGATCACGCAGCGGTTGCCCGGCCAGCGGCTCCTGCTGCTGCAGTATGGCGTCCCAACTGGCATCGGCACCGGTACTATCGGCACCCGGCATAGCAATCAGCAATACACCCTCCGGCACTAGCGAGCGCAGTTCATCAGCGCTGCTGTTGGCATCGAAAAACAGCGCCTGCATATCGCTGTGCTCGGCCACAAAGCTGACTTTGTCGGGCGGCATGGTGGTGTAGATCGGCACGGTGACCATGCCTGCCATCATGTTAGCCAGATCGGCCATTATCCAGTGCGGTGAATTGCCGGCATAAATGCCTACCTTGGTGTCTTTTTGCAAGCCCAGTGCTTGCAGCGCGGCAGCCACTTTGCGGCTTTGCTGGCCCGCTTCCGCCCAGCTGTAGACAGTCCACTCGCCAGCAGCGGATTGCCGTAACCAGATGTTTTCCGGCGCGCTCTGCTCCCAGTGATAAAACATTTCAAGCGGTTGTTTAAAGTCTTTTAAAAGCGGGTTTTCGCTTGCCATTCGATTCGTCCTCAGTTTTCGGTTTGCGATATGATTATTGCCGTTAGGTCATGCCAATTTCCGACTTGCCTATATTGTCAGCCCTTGCAGTGACAAGCAAATCTGAATAGCGACGGCGTTGACGCTATTTTATCTCTGGCTACTTGGTTTCTGGCTACTTGATTTCTGAAAGTAGCTTGGGGTTGGTGACAAGTTTGCGTATGCCGTGGGCATGGTCTTCTTTAAAGACGTTGGCCTGGCACCATTAGCCCTCACCTGCTTAGATGGCGAAATCCCTAGCCTTGTGCTCTGTATTATTGTTGAAGTGTATGTTGCAAAGATCCATCTCGTCGTAGTCTGGCGCCAGCGCAAAACTGTGCTGATTGCTGCCTGCAAGATTGTCAATATCACGCGGTATCTGTGGGCCATATCCCTGGCATACTTGATCGGCCTCGGCCTCAGCATGCTCGGCCATGCCGTACACAGAAAATAAACCTGCGACGCTAGCAATAATGATGTACGTGCTTACTTTACTTTTCAATGAGACGACTCCTCTTCATTGATGACGTGGTCTCCAGGACAGGCTCTCTGCCCGGCAGCGCGGATTGTTTTTGTTTTGAACGATACATGCTATTGCAGTACATTGCCAACAGGTACTCTCTACTCGATTGATTGAATATAGGTATCTATTTTATTCATTTCCAGTTCTCCTCAGCTAAAACCGCAACACGGGAACATCCCCCGATTCATTGCCTTGTCAGACGCACAACCCTGTCGGTTATTAACATAATGAGAATAACGGCAGTGGCAAATACGTATAAACCAAAATGAATTTTAATGCTGGCAATTGCGCCGAGTTTGACGGTGACGATGAGCACCGCCACTACCATGACGTCAAGCATTGCCCAACGTCCGTATGCATGCATTAGGTGCAGGTTGCGTGTGTTTTTGGGCGTCGATTTCGGCGTGGTCGACAGAAGATGATAAAGCACCTTAATTTTTAACAGCGGCAGGACGATACTAAAGCCGGCAACCAGCGCGAATAAAATGACATGACCGCTGCGGATCAATTCGACCAGGCCAGACATAACCGAGACAGAGTTTTTGACCACGATAAATTTCGATATTGTGAGCATTGGCGTGACAATACCGATCGCGAACAGCGTTGCGGCAATCAATAAAAGCCAGCGCAGTTTTTTCGCCTCGGGCGCGGCCAGCACTAGTGACTGTTCAGCCTTTGCTTGCGCGTCGGTCATTTGGGCGCTGCGGATTGTCGTTTAATCATATGCCCCGCAATGCTTTCCAGCTAACCTCACATTCCCCCAATTCGGTGGCGAAATAGGCAGAGTCGCCGGAGATAGTGACCGAAAAGTCCATAGTACGCTGCACCAGTGTCGCAAGTGCTTGTATGCCGGTCCAGTCGAGCTGAAAAACAGCCGCGTTTAGCGTGCTGAGTTTTGCCTGCAGCTGGCTCCACCAAACGTCTGACTTGGAATTAAAGCTATACACCTTGACTGTTGCAGCAAGCCGTGTGGCTTTTTTTATTCTGTCGAAGGCTGGCTCGCCAACGTCTATCCATAGCGCGAGCTGGTCATCCAGACTACGCGCCCAAATGTCCGGTTCATCTACCGCAGAAAGCCCTTTCGTAAACGCCAGGTGCTCCTGCGCGTTGATGCAAAATACCAAAACTCGCGCCATCATTCGCTCCAGCGTTTCGGACGGGTGTTGAGCAATGGTTAAATTTAGCGTGTCGTAGTGGTCCCGGTCCAGGTCGGAGAGATTGATCCTTAATTTATAGATTGTTGGTTTTAGTGCCACGAGTCAGTCCTTGTTTGGCGCATCATTTGATAAATCGCCTCACGGCCTCGAGGAAGACCTGGGAAGCGGCTGCGCGGAACAGCGGGCTCCAGATCGGTGCGTCCCAATCGAGTTCAAGATGACTTAACTAGTTGGCGGCACTTGACTAGTGCAGTATATCGAACATAGCGCTGATATAGCGAGTCGCCAAAAGGCATTATGGTCAACTGCGCTCATCCCGACCATTTTGTTGGTGATGCGCTGGCCGACGCGAACTGGCTGCGTCGAATTAGAGGCTTGCGCTGTAATGCATCGCGCTGCAGTCACCCCGAGCTGGATGCAGCAGAGGAGTTAGACGCAGGCAACCCTCGCGAATTGGCGCAGTAATATCGCTCGCTGGTCAATCACATGCCCTGGGTTAACGTACTCGGCGGCTGCTGCGGTTCCGATCTGCGCCATGTGGCGGCTATCGCTGCTGCAATCAAGGGAGCCTGACGGGGCTGCCACCGAGCATCGGCGGCTTCGAGGCTCGGTGGCACATTGCTATTATTTTAACCAGCGGACGCTTCAATTTGCTGTTTCAAGCGCCGCAGTGCTTTGCCAAAGATCAGCTGCAGCAGTAATGCCAACGGCTCGCCCGTGCCAGGTATCCTGGGCTTAAACTGGATAGTCCAGCGCACCGTCGTGCCTTCGCTTTTCGGGGTGAGCAGTACATTTCCCGTGTGATCCTTGATTGGTGCGCCGGCCGTTAAACGATAGCTATATTGATCGGGCGCCCGCCATGTAAGGATCTCTTCGGTAAGTTTCAGGCCCAGGCCCTGCAATTCGCGCACCGCACCCGTGCCGTTAGACTCTGTCTCGCCTTGCCGCAACAATCGACCCGAGAACAGGCACCAGTCGCCCATGGTGGCATGATCGGTGATTGTCTCCCATACCCTCTCAGCGCTGGCGTCGATCCAGATTTCGTTTTCCACATAGGGGATGCTCGGCTTGAAGCCGCTGAGAAACCAAAGGCCTGGCCGCGCAGTTAGCAAACGCACGCTGAAACCGTCGGCGTCGGCGACGTTCATGACTTTGCTTATCCCGCTATCAAGCGGCTTGGCGTTCACCACCATGCCGTGCTGCAGCGCACAGTCGACGCGCGCATTAAATGTTTCCGTGTCGGGCAAACCGATGGCGACATTCATCAAGCCCTGGTCACAGATGCGATAGGCTGCAGGCCGGGCGCGCCCTTCAGGCTGTTCATACTGCACCAATTCAACGAGAAAATTGCCGCTGCTAACCAGCAGCCGCTGTGCCCTCACCCCCTCGCTACCCCACAGCACGGCATCGGCGTCGGTATGTAGCATGGTATCTTCCAGCGGTTGCAGTCCGAGCGTGTCAACCCATGTATAGCGGGCACGCTGCAGGTCAGGCACCGAAACCGTTAGGCAACGCACAGCTGCCGCTATTTCGGGACGATTGGTATAGGCGACCGCTTCAGGCAGTGGATCACTCTCGTAAATTTCAACGAGGTTACCTTCTGGGTCTTTAACACAGACCCGGCGATTGCCCTGCGCACCGCCGGGCGCAGTTAGCGATTTACAGGCCAGACGGCTTAAATTTTCAAGCGTTTGATCGAAATCAAGCACCACAATACCCAGCATGGTATAGCCGATATCGGTGGCGGCCCAATCAATCGGACGCGGCGTTGAGACTGGCTTCCAGAACTGAAGAAATTCAAGGTGAAAATAGTGCTGACAGTCTATCAGCCAGAAGCGGCGCCCCCAGGCATGTGGCAAGCCCTGAACACGGCGGCTGGCAGGCCCGCCAAACACGGTGCTGCCCGCATCCACCAGCCCGAAGACACGCTGATACCAGGCTTGCATCGCTCGCGCGTCCAGCGTCGAGAGTGCTACCTGGCAAATATTTTGGGTCGCGGTCATGGGTAGATCTCCGCAGCGGGCGACAACTGACTTTCGTCAGCGAGCCATTGTTTCACTCGCTGTATGTATTCGCCAAGATTAACCTTGAGATAGTAGCCACGCAAGTGACTTCGACGCTGGCCTGCTGCAGCTGCTCGTCGCTCAAGCGGCCTCGTGCTCGCGGCAGATGAGCTGCGTTTCCGCTGCTTGCAATGGCTCGTGGGTAAGTCCACACCGATAGCCACCGGCAATGACCTGATGATAACGGCATGTGTGGCAAACGCCGAACGACTGCATGGCGTTTGCCCGCTGCAGCGCGCGCAGCAATTGTTGCAGCGCGGCGCTTATGTCTGCCTGCGCATCACGCTCGAGGTGCTTGCAGGCAGCGCTAAGATGTTGTGAGGGGATTGCCCGCTGCAACAATTTTCGACCCGCTGCACTAACGCGCAAGCGAGTCACTCGCTTGTCGTTGACGTCGGCTTTTTTAAGTAACAGGCCTTTCCTTTCCAGCACGTTCAAGCTCTGCGATACGGTTCCCTTGGTTTGGCCCAGATATTCGGTGACTCCCTTGGGCGTATTGGAATAGTGGTTACAAATGGAAAGATAATGCAATGCCTCAATCTGTACCGGTTGCAGGCCATCATAAGCGCCACTCCTACGCAGTTCATTGCGCAACAGGTTGGCAATACGCTCGATGTAACTTTGGATTTGCTCCGCACTCATCATGCAATGGTATCGATTCAAAACTTGTTTGACAACTACAAAAGCCCGTGTTAGCTTCTATTATGTATCGACTCGATACTAAATTATCCTTTAGGAGACCGCCAAGATGAACAAGGCCACGTTTTACCACGCCGGTTGTGCTGTTTGCGTCAGCGCTGAACAACAGGTACTGAGCGCGCTCGACCAGCAGCGCTATGAAATTGAAGTAGTACACCTCGGCGAAGCAGCGTCGCGGATTGATGAAGCGGAGCGCAACGGCGTCAAATCCGTTCCCGCGCTGGTACTGGACGGCAGCGTTTTCCATATCAACCACGGCGCCGCGATCGCCGATTTGAAATAACCGTCCGGAATAACCGATTTGGAATATACAGCGCTGCCATGACGGTCGATTGATCGGCATGGCGGCGACAGACCAATTGACACTTTGAAGGAGTCAACAATGAAAACCTGCACTCTGGCCGCACTCTTGCTGGCCACCACAGCACACAACGCCCACTCGCATGGCATTGACAGTCCAACCGACAAGACTAAGACGCCCGCGTTCGACATCACCAGAGCGGGCGCCACCACGGATGGCCGCCTGACCACCTTTATGATGGAGCTCGCCGGGGAAGCCGGCAGCGTGAAACCCAAGCCGATCGGGCAACTCAATGGTTCGAAAGTTGAATCCTACGTCTGGCCGACCAGCCTGGACCCGTCCAGAGTCGGTTTCGACACTAAGTCCGGCATTCTGGCCCTGGCGATCACCGCCCACCCTGATTTTGACGATACGCCACTGTTCGATGAAGACCAGGACGGCGACCCGAATAACGACGGCAAGGATTGGCATTCGCACTGGGTGGTGCTCACCGAAGAGACGGCCTGTGGTGGCGGACTCAAAGTGCGCGATGTGTCGCCCGGGGTCGATCTATTACCTGCCACGGCACCCATGCTACCGATCGCGCTGGACAGTCCCGGCATGAGCCCCATACTGGACGGTAGCATCGCTACCATCGCCGTACCGGTAGGTAAAACGGAAAAAATCGCATTCGACGACGTCACGGCCGAACTGCGAATCCACGCCCAGGGCAAGACGCCGCTGTTATGTATATCTGGAGTGCATGACATTGCGTCAGGCGACTTGTCGTTACCCGGTACAGTAGATGGTGCAAAATGAAGGCTAGTCGTGTCAAAATAGCTTCATATTATTGATATGAGCCGCCAACGCATTAAAAGCTGCCCCCCGGTGTCGCGAAGGATAGAGCACCGAGCCATGCGGTTTGACAGCGGTGCAGATTTTATTTTTGATGAGCGCCCCGAGGAGTTTTTGTCATGACTGTCACACCCATTAAGAAAATCTTGCTTGCACTGGCGTTAGCCAGTGCAACATGCACTGCTTCCGCGCAGTGGGTTTTGAACAACGCGGCATCGAGCGTCGATTTTATATCGATCAAGAATGCAAAAATCGGGGAGCCGCACCACTTCAAAAAGTTGCAAGGTTCGCTCGATAAAAACGGTAAAGCCAACGTGGCGATTACTCTGGCCAGCGTTGAGACCCTGATTCCCATCCGCAACGAGCGCATGAAAACCACGCTATTCGAGGTGGATAAATTCCCACAGGCTACGGTTACGGCGGTGGTGGATTTCGATAGCGTCAGTGATCTTAACGCGGGCCAGTCGCTGGTCGAGCCAGTCAAACTGAGCGTTTCCATGCACGGTAAAAAGCAGACTATGACAGCGGACCTGCGTATCGTGAAGCTGGCGGACGACAAGCTACTGGTTGCAACGGTCAAACCGATAATCGTTAATGCTGAAGATTTTATGCTCGGCAAAGGGGTGGAGGCACTTAAAGAGATTGCTCAGTTGCTGTCCGTTAGTAGCGCCGTGCCTGTGACAGTCAGCCTTGTGTTTGAAAAATAGTTAGCTTCCGCCCAGAAACCAGGTTCTATCGCAGCTATTTCGCGACTAAAGTCGCTCCTACAGAGGCCGATTACCGGTGTAGTAGCGACTTTAGTCGCGAAGAGCTAGCCAATGCGCGTTTCTGGATGCGCGCTAGTTAGCTCAGAGGGCATCCCTCCTCATTGCAGTCATCGCCAGGGTTGCCAGTTTGCGCTGCCGGAGCGACCGTTTCGGACGAACCGCGCAATAACGACATAATTTCAGCTCCCAGCGCCATATCGCTGGCAGCGCCAAAATACTGCTTCCTCAAGTTACCCGCTCGGTCGATCAGAATCGTGGTCGGTGTGCCACGCATTTGATACGCCGCCATGGTTTGCGGGATAGGTCCCGGGTCGGATGCAGCATCGACCGCCACGGGAAAGGCTATGCGGTATTCGTGGATGAACGCTTCGAGACTGACCGGAGTCATTGCGGCATGATGTTCAAACACCGTATGCAGCCCGATGACAGCCACCCCCTCTTCCCTGAATAGCTCGTGTATTTTTATCGCCTGTGGGATAGCGTGTGACACGCAGCCCGGGCACAGCATCTGGAACGCTTCGATCACGACGACTCGCCCTAGCAGCGAGGAAAGTGTGATCGGCTCTGACGCGTTGAACCATTGACTGGTGATGAGTTCGGGGGCAGTCTGATATCTTTCCATTGCATGCCTTTATATCAGTGTCGGTAATACGTGGCTGCCGCGAGGCGGAACTCGCCCAAGCGACAGTTATTGTTACTGGCCTTATCAAAAGATCAGGCTATATTGTATTGATTCGATACTATAATGCAATGCAAGTTAATCCAAAAATTAGCACGCCCACAATCAATAGATCGCGATTCACACGGTGAGTAAATAGGCACTATGACATTTGCTTGCCGAACGAACCCAATCTATATAAGTTGGCAATGTTTCTACGTTTTTGCAGCGAATGACTACAGCCACTCGCCCCGCTAAGCGGCGGCGGCATCGACCAGACATTTCAGTTTAGCGACGTAGTCGATAGCTGGCGTAAAGACGATGTGCAGACAGTTAGCCTGGGCACCGACTTGCCGTTTGGCCGCAGGGTGAGCCACACGGACACGGCAAGTGAGTCCATCACTGGAAGCTGTATCCCTGCCAGGGAAGTTACCGAAAATTCTCACTCTACTCAGGTGTACTGTGCGGCGATCACAGCCATAAATTCATCGGCCGGTTTGGCGGACGTGGCATCTCAGCCAAACGCAGCGGGCGGGCCGGCTATAACTCGAAGCGGGCGCCAATAGTCAGTGCCTGGCTGCTGACGTCATCCAGCCCGACCAGCGTATCGTAATTAATGAAAAACTGGTTACCGCCCTTGAACACGAAGCTGGTGCCTACGCTGATGACGAAAAAGTCTCTATCCGGGTCGTCGGTAGTCAGTTCGACGGGAAAGCTGCGATCACCACCGATAAAAAACGGATCGTTTAGATAAAACGACCTGACAGTGCGCGCATCATCTTCAAATTCATGATGCGCTTCCGCGCTGACATAAGGCTGAAGCACGCCAAAGTTTGCACTTAAGGCATAAGCGAGTTGGGTGCCCAACACCAACTGCAATGATTCGATTTCCTGGTCTTCAACACGCATCGCCCATTCACTGCCACCCACCGCAGCGGGATTGCCGCTGCCGCTTTCATTATAAGCGTCGATATCGGCGTCTACGCCCTCGGCGCGCGCGAACAGGCTATAGTTGAATTGGTTGATGCTGTTGTTGTAGCCAAACGCCGCGCTCCATGCCAACTGCTGGCTGTCGGTATCGCTCTCGGCGCTGCGCACAATACGGGCCGCACCAGAGCCATAGGCGATGTTGCGCTCGCCTTCGTGCTCGTAGGCACCATAGGTCAGCGAACCCTCTACATAGAAGAACTCTCTGAAATAGCTGCCATAAAGAATAATGCTGTTGCCGTCGGTGTCGTACTTGTCGTCGTTAGCCTCGGCGTCCACTGTCGATTTGGAAAACCCGACAGCAATACCGGCAACCAACGCTGCATTGATGCGATAGTCGATGCCCGCAGTAATCCCATAGGCGTCGTAGTCGAACCCGGCTTCGTTAAACGTTCGGTCCTTGTCGCCCGTACCGTAACTGCCGTTAACAAACAAACCCCAGCGACTGTAGTCATCGGCACCGGCCGCGCCTCCAGTCAAGCTGTCGCCGGTCAAATGAATGCCAGAGATTGCCAGTGTGCTGGTTCCAGTGCGCAAAAACTGCAGACGGCTATTGATATTAGCCAATTGGTCATGTGATGTGTCGGTGGAGCCGGAGCCCATGATTTCAGCTTCTTCGGGAACAATTTGTTGCAACCATCCCGGTACGTCGGCGGGCGCGCCACCGAGATTTAGCGCAGGATCTATCGCTTCCGGATCGGCCGTTTCAACCAACTCCAGACAGCGGGTAGCAAGTGCGGTAACGCCAGCCCGCGGATCTTCAGCCGCGTTCATTCTTTGGCACAGTCCGGCGTTGGGTAGATTGGGATCAATGCCAGGACGCAGGCCCGTCGCGGGATCAACCACTCCTTGCCAGGTGTCGGCCGCCGCTTCCTGTGGCCCATTCAGTACGCCCAACTGGTCAAAGCCGACAGCGAAGGCCGTATTGCAGGCAACACACAATGCGCCGGCTAATAGCGCGCGGCGTGAATTTAAGGATAGGTTAAAGAAACGAGTAGTTCCCTTCCCGGAGTAAGCAACACCAGCGCGCATCGTCAATCTCCATATTGCAACTTTATTCCAAGCTGACCATATTACTAATTAAATGGCAAGTAATTAATTAGTAGAAGAGGCAACGGCCAAGGAACTAAGAAAAGGGAATGAAATATCTTGGCGGCATTGCAAAATTTATTCTGCCGGCCTGTAGACTTTGGGTGCTGTCGTATGATAACAGGCAAACGATTCCGTGAGAGGAGAGTAGCCGTGACCGCAATCCGTATTCTAGTCGGCACCCGCAAAGGTGCCTTCGTTCTCACCTCCGATACCGCGCGCAAGCAATGGTCGGTCGACGGCCCGCTTTTCGCCGGCTGGGAAATCTATCACGTTAAAGGCTCGCCGCTGAATCCGGACCGTATCTATGCCTCACAAACGTCGAGCTGGTTTGGGCAAATCATTCAACGCTCCGATGACGGTGGCAAGACCTGGGCGCAGCCCGGTGTCGATGACGACACCGACGAATCTAACGGCAATGCCACGGCGCAGGGTGCGAGCAACAAATTCGTCTACGATACGTCCACAGCAACCGGTAAACCACTGACGACACATCAGTGGTACGACGGCACGCAGCACCCGTGGGAGTTCGAACGGGTATGGCATATTGAACCGTCGCTGACTGATGCCGATACGGTCTACGCCGGGGTCGAGGATGCGGCGCTGTTTCGCAGCACCGACGGCGGCGTATCATGGCATGAACTGGCGGGGCTGCGCGGCCATGAATCGGGTCCGCGCTGGCAGCCTGGTGCCGGCGGCATGTGCCTGCATTCAATCGTGCTGGATCCCGACAACCCCGAGCGCATGTTCGTCGCCATTTCAGCGGCCGGCGCGTTCCGCAGCGACGATGGCGGCAACACCTGGAAACCCATCAATCGGGGCTTGCACTCCGACTACATTCCGGACCCCACCGCCGAAGTCGGCCATTGTGTACACCACATCGCAGTCCATCCGAGCCGTCCTAACGTGTTGTTTATGCAAAAGCACTGGGACGTCATGCGCAGCGACGATGGCGGCGAGTCATGGCGCGAGGTGAGCGGCAATCTACCCAGCGATTTCGGCTTTCCCATCGTCGTGCACGCGCACGAACCGGAGACCATCTATGTGGTGCCAATCAAAAGCGACACGGAGCACTATCCGCCGGATGCACGACTGCGCGTGTATCGCAGCCGCAACGGCGGCGATCAATGGGAAGCGCTGACGCAGGGGCTGCCGCAGGAACATTGTTACGTCAACGTGCTGCGCGATGCGATGGCCGTCGAATACGGCAGACCCCTGCGGCATCTACTTCGGCACCACTGGCGGTCAGGTGTACGGGTCGGCCGATGCCGGCGATAGCTGGGCAGCGATTGTGCGCGACCTGCCGGCCGTGCTGTCGGTAGAAGCGCAGACCTTGTCATGATTCGCGTCGTGTTGCCGCCACACCTGCGCACGCTGGCCAAGGTCGATGACGAAGTCCAACTCAACGTCGCCAGCCCGGTGACCACCGCTGCGATTCTCGACGCACTCGAGGCGCGCTACCCCATGCTGTGCGGCACAATTCGCGAGCACGAAACGGGTAAACGCCGACCGCGCGTGCGCTTCTTCGCGGTCGAAGAGGATGTAACCCACTATGCGCCCGACACGCCGCTGCTGGATGCGATTGCTAGCGGTACATCGTCATTCATAATTGTCGGCGCTATCGCCGGGGGTTAATACTACAATAACCTCTTCAAAGTGATCTTGTGGTTTCCTTATTCGCGCCGATACACGCTGCGGCCTTCCTTGATGGTTTCCAATACCTGAATATCCTTGATTGTCGCAGGTTCAACCTTGAGAGGATTGGCCGACAGGATAGCAAAATCGGCGAGCTTGCCCGGCTCAATTGAACCCTTGCTGTCTTCCTCAAAGTACTGATAGGCAGCGTCAATGGTCATCGACTTCAGCGCGTCAAGCGGGCCTATCCGCTGCGCTTCGCCTAACACCTTACCGCTACGAGTTTCGCGATTAACCGCTGCCCATAGCAGGCGCATCATGTCGGGCGGCACGATGGGCGTGTCGTTGTGGGTGGTAAAGCGCATGCCACGATCGACCGTTGATTTTAGCGGGCTGATGTGCGCCGCTCGCTCGGGGCCAAGCACCGAGTCGCGATGCCAATCTCCCCAGTAGAACGTGTGGCTGACAAAATAGGAAGGAATTACACCCTCGGTTTGCATCTGCTCTAGTTGGTCTTCGCGCGCCGTTTGCGCATGAATCATGACGGTGCGTTGGTCGTTTGGCTTGAGTTCCGCATTGACTGCGGCGACCGCCTTAATCAATTGGTCGATTGCCGCATCGCCGTTAGCGTGCGCCTGCACCTGCATACCGTTGGCGTAGGCGGTTTTTATGTGTTTCTTGACGGCAGCATCGTCAAGAATGGGATAACCGCGATAGTCTTTGCTCTGCCCTTTCGGCGGCTTAAAGTAAGGTTTGGTTAGCCAGGCAGTCTTGCCTTGCGGTGAGCCATCCAGCACGAGTTTGATGCCGGCGATGCGAAAATGGCCGTTGTAATCGCGCGAGGGTTTAAAATCGTCGCCCGACCCGCCGGGAAACTGTTGGTACAGATAAGCCACAACGTCGAGATATAGCTCGCCTTGCTCGGCCGCCGCAGCCAGCATCTCCACCTGTTGCGGTGAAGTGGCACCATCTTGCAGCGTGGTAATGCCATAACTTGCGTAATACTCTTGCGTGGGTTGCAATAGTTTCAGGCTGGCGGCAGCATCGGGGTGCGGTATGGCAGCGGCAAGCAGCCCGAGTGCGCTTTCTTCGAGCACGCCGTTCGGCTCGCGGCTATTGGCTTTGCGTCGAATGACGCCGCCTTTAGGGTCTTCGGTTTGCGCGCTGATGCCTGCTAGCTCCAGGCACCTGGAATTGCACACCGTTAAATGACCGGACACATGACGGATGGCGATGGGAATATCGGCGGCGACTTTATCCAAATCGTCGCGGGTTGGATGGCGTCGCTCTTCGAGTAACGAGTCATCGTAACCCCAACCAAAAATCCACGGCGCTTCGGGTTGCTGGTCTTTTCTGGCGGCGAGCAACTGCACCACATCATCAATACGCTGCGCCTCGCCGACGGGCGGGGAAGACAGGTTCACATCGACAACCGTCTGCGCGGCATAGGTGATGTGACCGTGCGCATCAATCAGGCCAGGAATTAAGGTCTTACCATTTAAATCTTTAATCGTCGCTCCTGTTCCGGCGGCGATTGCAACATCCGCTTCGCTACCAACAGCCAATATTTTGCCGTCGCGCACGGCTACTGCTGCGGCTTGCGGCTGCGCTTCGTTGACGGTGACGATGTCACCGTTGAGGTAGATATCGGTTACGGCGGGCTCGGTTTGGGTGGCTTTATTTGCTGTTGCTGGCTCGGCTGATGACTGTGGTGTATCGCTTCCGCAGGCGCTTAGCAGGAGGCTCAGCACGGCGGGTATAGCAAAGTTTTTGAGTGCGAGCATGTGCCGAAACTCCGTTATTTTTATATAAAACAAAGTGTTTTCTACCCTCCACGACTAAAGGGTACATCGCAAGCTCGCTATTGCTCCAATGCGTGCTCGGCTTCTACGTAGCCTTCGCCCCGATCGGTAATCACTTTGTACCAATCGCCCTGGCGAGATATGTAGCGAACCTGGCTACCCGGCCGCACCAACATTAAATAATCGGCACCCGACGAGGGCTGCATTTTAACTTCACGTGGATAATAGCTTCCAGTGATGGTAATCCAGCCGGAGCCGGGTGCGGGTTGCGTTGCAGATTTGGGCGGGCCATCCTTAACTTCAGCAGCGCCTCTGCCTGCAGAAGAAACAGCGGTTGGTGCAGCGGACGGGGTGGCTTTGGCAGCTGGCGGGCTAATTTTAGTGACCGGCGGGCCGTCTTGCGCGATGTCAGCAACCGGCTTGGGCGGCGGTCGCCGTACGCTGGCTGCCGGTTTTTTCAACAGCAAGCGACCGGGAATACGAATTTGCTGACCGATACGCAGCGCATACGGGTAGGCTAATTTATTGTAGCCGGCGATGATGTCCCAGTTTTGGGTTGTGCCGGTGGTTTGAACAGAAATACCGCGTAACGTATCACCGGACACCACCGCGTAGGTTAAATCCTTGGCTGCTGCTGGTTGGCCGACCGCTGCTCTTTGCGAGTCCGGCTTCGCAGCCGGCGCGGTTGGCAGAATGCCGCATGAACTGATGCTTACACAGAAACTAAAAGTTACTAATAACAAACGCCTGGTATGACTGCTTTTCACTATTTTTGTCTCAAACCCTAAAAGATTAAGACTCGATTGTAACGCGGAAGCCGCTCTGCGTGCGATGACTGACATCGGCTTTTGGTTATTTGACAGAATTCCAAATTACGTCCATTTCTGCCAAGGATAAATCCTCCAATTTTCTGCCGCTCTCAAGTACGCTGGCCTCCAGCCGCCGAAAACGTTGCTCGAATTTGCGGTTGCCGGCGCGCAGACAATCTTCGGCGTCAAGCTGTAGATGGCGAGTGAGGTTGACGCAACTGAATAGCAGGTCGCCGGCTTCTTCAGCAATGCGGACCTGATTAGCGTCTCTGGACAGGTCGATTTCGTGCTGTAGTTCGCGCATTTCTTCGCCTACTTTGGCGATTACGTCGCTTAGTTCACTCCAGTCGAACCCTACCCGCGCGGCGCGTTTTTGTAGTTTATGGGCACGCATTAGCGCCGGTAAATTAGCCGGCACATCGTCGAGCGTTCCGTGCTGCTGTTTTTCCTGACGCTCTTCAGATTTAATTTTTTCCCAGCTAGTCAGCACTTCGTCGGCCGTTGCCTGTGACTCGTCGCCAAACACATGCGGATGACGGCGCACGAGCTTGGCCGCTATCGACGCTGCTACGTCGGCGAAGTTAAACAGACCGGCCTCATCGGCCATTTGCGCATGGAACACAACCTGCAGCAGTAAATCACCCAGCTCGTTTTTTAACTCGTCGTAGTCTTCGCGTTCGATCGCGTCGGCCACTTCATAGGCTTCTTCAATCGTGTAGGGGGCAATGCTTTGAAAGTTCTGCTCAAGGTCCCACGGGCAGCCGCCGTCAGGGTCGCGTAAGCGCTGCATCACGTCGAGCAGAGACTGCATTTCTTTCAACGTTGGTGCTCCATCAATGTGTTTTTCATCCAGCTAGTGTAGTACGCGCCGTATTCAATCAGCAGTAGCTTTGACAGACGGCGCTGTTTTTCCTGGCGTGCGTGCTGCGGCGGTGCTTTTAGCGGGTGCCTTGATTGAGCCGCGGGCGCTGTTGGCTTTTTTGACGGCTTTCATTGCCGTTTTTTTTGCGGCGGCTTTCCTGCCAGGCTTTACTGTAACACTTGCACTGCTGCTCGTTGCTGCGCCGGGCTTGTGCTGCGTCGCAGATTTAGCTTTCGCCTGCGGTTTCGGCTTAGCCTTTGTAGGCGTTTTTGTTTTTGTTTCTATGGTGTTGCTGGATGCTAGCGCGGCTTGCTTCAGATCATCATAAGACTGCTGCAAACATTTCGCATAAAACTCGGGGTCGGGCAGCATGTTGCGGCAGGCTTGAAAAGAAATGCTAATCATGCCGTTGTAGCTGGTAACCGGCTGGAACAGTCCCATACTGTCAACGCACGGTCCGGCACCGAGGCTACGCACCATCTTTGCGCCACCCATATACAAGGGTATCTGGGCGCCAGGAACGTTGGTAACGATAGTATTGAAAATTGGCTTCATATTGGCCAACAGACCGGCGGCCGACGCGGCGCGACCCGCCATCACCACCAGACTTGCTGGCAAGCTTTGGGTCACGTCTGCCATGAAGGTTGCGCCAATCGCGTTTTGATAAGCCTTCGATTGTACTGCGCCGGCATGCACATCACGCAGGCGCTGCAGCGGGTCTTCAACGTCGGAGCAAAGCGATACCGCCATCATCGACACCAGATTACCGCCGCTGTTCTTTTGTGCTTCGCTGCGTACGTTAACCGGTGCGCCTGCTACCAGCGACTTTTCCGGCAGCTCATCTTTGGACGCCAGATAGCGGCGTAAGCCACCGCCTACCACGCTGAGAATTACATCGTTGACCGTTGCTCCTTCCGCTGCCTGTTTTATCTGCCGTACTTCCGCTAAATTGAAAGTCACTGCGCCAAATACCCGATGCGGCGAGACCGCACCGTTGAAGCGAGTGCGCTCTTTGACGCCAAGGCTTTTAAAGCGATGCTCCTTTTTACCCTTACGAATGCGGCGCAACGCGGGCACTGCTTCGCCTATCAGGCCCGCCAGTTTTGCTGGCTGGCGCAGGTTATTAACGTAGGCACGGGCTAACAAGCCCAAAGCGGATGGATCGCGCTCCGCTTTCCAGTTATCTTCCGCCAGCCCAGTCTCGGGGTCGGGAGACAGGTCGTGAATGGCACCCATCACCTCGGTGCCGGTGGCACCGTCCATGGCTGCATGGTGAACTTTCATAAAAATCGCAAAGCTGCCGGGCGGCACTCCCCCTATTCCGTCCAGCCCCTCAATCACATAGGCTTCCCACAGCGGGCGCGACCGATCCAGCGGGCGGGAGTGCAGCCGTGCAACCATAATACACAGTTGACGCCAGTCGCCGGGTTTGGGTAAGGCGATATGACGCACATGAAACTCCAGATCGAAGTTGGCGTCTTCAACCCAGTAGGGCTGGTCTAATTGCATCGGTACTGAGACAACTTTGCGGCGAAATACGGTTGAACGCCCAAGCCGATTACGAAAGGTTTCAAGAATATCCTTGTAGCGCACAAAGCCATTCGGTGCGGTAGAAGGATCATAGATAAACAGCGGCCCGATATGCATCGGCGTGTTGTCCATTTCCTGATGCAGAAACATAGCATCCAGGCCGGAGAGTTGTTGCATGAGATTTCCTCTGACGAATTAATATAATTGTAAATGGACGTCGTTGCTATGAGGATATTGCAACAGGAAGGCTGGGCAAATACAAGGGCTAGCTGATCTATTCGCGACGGCAGTTGCTCTTACAATATTGCCTGTAATTTGTAAGAGTGACCGCAGTCGCGAATTTTTGAGGAGCCGTTAAAAAGAGCTTTCCGGTAGCGCCATGATGGACTCGCTGCCCGCAGTTGCGGCTTCGAAATAGCCGGCCGAGCGCGGCATAATGTGCTGCGCGTAAAAACGTGCAGTGATAAGTTTGGCCTGATAAAAAGCCTTGTCGGAGTCGCCAACCTGTAATTTCTGATCGGCAACCAGTGCAGCGCGTGCCATCTGCCAGCCGCCGCTGACGGTACCGGTTAGCATCAGTATGTTAAAGGCGGCTGAACCGGCTACGTTAGCATCGTCGGGTGCGCTTTTCAGCAGCCAGCGGGTTGCCTGCTCGAGATGCTGCACACCGGCGGCAAGCGCCGTGCGCACCGCGTCCAGCTCGCTGCTGCCGGCTGCAAGTTCGGCATCCAGCACGCGCATCTCATTCAGCAGTTCATCCATCGCCGCGCCGCCATCAAGCAGTATTTTACGCCTGACCAGATCATTGGCCTGAATACCCGTGGTGCCTTCGTAAATGGTAAGAATGCGTGCATCCCGCAAGTGCTGGGCAGCGCCGGTTTCTTCAACGTAACCCATACCACCATGAACTTGTACGCCTAGCGATGTCACTTCCTGCGCCACTTCGGTCATCCACGCTTTAACCACCGGGGTCAACAGCGCAGTGCGAGACTGCGCGTGCTGGCGTTGCTCAGCGTCTTCGCTGTGGTGGGCAAAGTCGGTGGAGGTGGCAGTGACGTAGGCCAGAGCGCGCATCGCTTCGGTGTGCGCTTTCATCAGCATCAACATGCGGCGCACGTCAGGGTGATGAATTATAGTGACTTTACCATCGGCACCTGGCACCGTGCCCTGCACTCTTTCCAGCGCGTACGATTTAGCCAGCTGATAAGCACGCTCGCTGATGGCCAGCCCCTGTATGCCCACACCCAGCCGGGCATGGTTCATCATGGTGAACATGCAGGCCAGGCCATTATTTTCTTCGCCAACGAGATAGCCGACCGCGCCGTCATTCTCGCCAAAGCTCATCACGCAGGTGGGGCTGCCGTGTATGCCGAGCTTATGCTCCACCGATACGGGAAATGCGTCGTTAAGCTCGCCTATGCTGCCGTCGCTGTTAAGTAAATATTTGGGCACGATGAATAGCGAAATGCCTTTCACTCCGGGCGGCGCATCCGGCAGCCGTGCCAACACTAAATGCACAATGTTATCGGTAAACGGTTGGTCACCCCAGGTGATATAGATTTTCGTACCGCTTATTTTATAGTGGTCACCGGCAGGCTCGGCCTTGGTTCTCACTGCAGCCAGATCGGAACCCGCTTGCGGCTCGGTGAGGTTCATGGTGCCGGTCCATTCGCCGCTGATTATTTTCGGTAGCCAGGTTTGCTTCAGCTCGTCGCCGGCGTGCGCCTCGATAGCCGTCGCGGCGCCGATATTCAACAGCGGGCATAACGCGAACGCGATGTTAGCCGCCTGCCACATTTCCGCTGTTGTTTGTGCGATCAGCTCGGGCAGGCCCATGCCGCCGTAGTCAGGCCCGAAGCCCAGCGTTGGCCAGCCGCCTTCAACATACTGCTGGTAGGCTTCAGCGAATCCCTCCGGCACCACCACGGCCTGGTCTTCTACCCGGCAGCCGACCTGGTCGCCAACGGTGTTTAGTTCACCCCAGACTTCGCGCGCAAATTTAGCCGCTTCGTCGAGAATTGGCGCGATTAGATCTTCGCTCACATCGGCAAAGGCCGGCAGCTTGATGACGTTGTCGAAATCCGCCAGTTCGTGAATGACGAATTTCATATCTGTTAACGGTGCGTTGTATTCGCTCATGTTTGATTTTCCTCTCTAAAAATACTGTCGACTAACGGTGCGCACAGCGTAGCCTGCGCGATTGTAGGCTAGTTGTTCATGGGTATTTGTAATCCTTAAACTGGTCACGCAAATCTTTTTTGCTGATTTTACCGGTCGCGGTATGTGGTAACTCGTCGATAAACACTGCATCTTCGGGAATCCACCACGTGGCCACCTTGCCTTGCAGATAATCCAGCACGTCTTGCTTGCTCACTTCAGCGCCGGGTTTTTTAACTACCAATAATAGTGGTCGCTCGCTCCACTTGGGATGCGGCACACCAATGACCGCCGCTTCCGCCACCTGAGGATGGCCAACGGCGGCGTTCTCGAGGTCGATAGAACTGATCCACTCGCCGCCCGATTTAATCACATCTTTGATGCGGTCGGTGATTTGCATATAGCCGTCGGCGTCGATGGTCGCGACGTCGCCGGTGGCGAACCAGCCGTCTGCGTCGTGGGCCGCGCTGTTGTCCATTTTGAAATAGCCGCTGCAAATCCACGGGCCGCGAATTTTGACCTCACCAAACGCCTTGCCGTCCCACGGCAGCTCGGTGCCTGCTGCGTCGACAATTTTGATGTCGACACCGTAGATGGGGCGGCCTTGCTTAATGCGAATTTTATCCAGTTGGTCTTTGGGCAAATTCTCCATGCCCGGCTTTAAGGTGTTGTATACACCCAGTGGCCCGGTTTCGGTCATGCCCCAGGCGTGGTGTACGGTAACGTTATGTCGATCGGCAAACTCGTTCATAATCGATAGCGGGCAGGCCGCGCCACCCACGACCACGCGCTCGAGTGAGGGCACGGTTTTGCCAACGTCGGCCAGGTAGTCCAATAACGCCAGCCACACGGTAGGCACGCCTGCTGACATAGTCACCTGTTCGCTTTCGATCAACTCTTGCAAAATTTCGCCATCGGCCATTTTTGGACCTGGAAGTACCAACTTTGCGCCGGCCAGCGGCACGGCAAAAGGCACGCTCCAGGCATTGACATGAAACATCGGCACAATCGGTAGCACAACATCGCGGGTCGATAGATTCATGGTATCGGGCAATGCCGCCGCGTAGGAATGCAACACGGTTGAGCGGTGCGTGTACAACACGCCTTTAGGGCTGCCGGTGGTGCCCGAGGTGTAGCACAGAGCGCTATTGGTCTGCTCGTCCAGTTCGGGCCAATCAAAACTGTCGTTATGCTTGTCGATAAACGCCTCGTAACTCTGCACGCCCTTTAAAGTGCAATCAGGCAAATGCGCGTCGTCGCACAGCACGACAAATTTCTCCACCAGCGGCAGCTTGGCGCTGAGCTTTTCCAGCAACGGTATGAATAAAGGGTCAACGAAAATCAACCGGTCTTCGGCATGATTGATGATGTACTCTAATTGTTCGGGAAACAGCCGCGGGTTAACCGTGTGGCAGATACCGCCGCTGCAAGAGACAGCAAAATAGATTTCAAAATGGCGATAATCGTTCCAGGCCAACGTGGCTATTCGGTCTTCGGCCTGCATACCAAACTCGGCCAGCGCGTTGGCCAACTGGCGCGTGCGTTTGAAGGCGTCGGCATAGGTATAGCGATGGCGCGGATTGTCGGCCGTGACCGAGACGATCTCGCTGGCCGGGTATACGCGCTCAGCGAAGCGCATAACACTGGTGATCGTCAGCTGACTGTTCATCATACCTGGCAACATGGCAAGCTCTCCGGAATTTATATGCAACGATTAAACGAACAGTCGCATACAGCCGTAGCTACGTCAATCTGCAGTATGCGTATTATTGTTGCGATACAATTTGCAGTCTTCAATAGCAGATTTAGTGGCCCAGCATGACAGTCAATGCAGTTAAACAAATCAAGGCAAAACTTGGCGGCAAAGGCTACCGCGAGCATTCCGCTGACCTGACGGCTTACTGTCATGACTGGCGTGGCCTGCGCGAAGGCAAACCACTGCTGGTGGTACTGCCAAAGTGTGTTGAGGAAGTGGCGTTTGTGCTGCAAACATGCAATGTGGCCAACATCGCCGTGGTACCGCAGGGTGGCAATACCGGCTTATGCGGTGCGTCGGTCACTGACGAATCGGGATCGCAAATCTTGCTGAACCTGCAGCGCATGAACACGGTGCGCGAGCTGGACGCTGACGGCAACACGGCATGCGTTGAAGCCGGTGTTATTCTGCAAAATCTGCGCACGCTGGCAGAGCAACACAATCGCTACTTTCCGCTCTCGCTGGGCGCAAAAGGCAGCTGCCAGATTGGCGGTAATATCGCCACTAACGCCGGCGGCATTAACGTGCTGCGCTACGGCAATATGCGCAGCCTGGTGCTGGGACTGGAAGTCGTGCTGCCCGATGGTCGCATCCTCAACAATCTGTCTGCGCTGCGTAAAGACAATACCGGCTACGATCTGAAACAACTGTTTATAGGTTCGGAAGGCACATTGGGAGTGGTTACGGCCGCCACTCTGAAACTGTTTCCGCTGCCGAAGGCGTTCGGTACTGTTTTCGCTGGGCTGCAGCGACTGGAAGATGTGATCGCCCTTTTTTCTTTATGCAGCGACCGCGCAGGTGATGCGCTGTGCGCGTTTGAGCTGATATCGCAGCGAGCCCTGCAAGCGTCCAGCAACGTGCTGGCAGACAAAACGGTGAAGCTTGACGACCCTTACCCCTGGTATGTGATTGCCGAATTGTCATCGCCGCAGGCAAACGCCGGTCTAGACGAACAACTCGAAGCGTTGCTGACAACCGCGTTGGAAACAGGCCTTATCGGCGACGCTATTATTGCGCATAGCGAGGCGCAGCGGGCCGCAATATGGCTTACCCGGGAGAGCATCACCGAGGGTCAAGGACGTTCAGTACGACACGACATTGCGGTACCGATAGCGACTATCCCCGCCGCTGCTGCGGCTCTGGACAAAACAATAATAAAAGTGTGCGCCCAGGCAGATGCTATTGTTTATGGTCATGTCGGCGACGGCAATTTACATTATAATATCGTCTTGCCGGCGGCATGGGACGAAGACCGGTTTCGGCGTCAGTCGGCAGTTGTTAGCGAGGCGGTGTACGCAGTGACCGCTGCGTTTAACGGCAGCTTTTCAGCCGAGCATGGCGTTGGCACTACCAAAATCGGTGCGTTTAACAACTATAAAGATGCACAGTCAAAAGCTTTAATGCGTGACTTAAAGCACATGCTTGATCCAGCTAATATCATGAATCCGGGCGTTATTTTTTCGGCGGCGTCGTGAACAGGCGCTCGGCAGGCGAACGCATAACAAATAGAATTGGTCAGAGACATTCCACAATGATAAGCAGAGCTGCATCGCGACTTATGCCCACGGCAGTTATAGCAGGCTGCGCCTTCCTCTACGGGCTGGTGGTTGGAACCTACAAAGTCTTTCCGTTTGAGCAAATTCTTTACGTCAAGGAACTCGTTGCCGGCAAGGCCGATGTTGCCGAAACTGCCCATGAGGCACGCGAAAGTGAGCGCTATCAAGTGTATTACCTCGACAAGAAATCGTTCTTTGAAAAACAAAATACGCAGGCCGACATCGTCATGGTTGGCGACTCACTGGTTGACGGCGCTGAATGGAGCGAACTACTGCCCGGC
>RCMY010002464.1_pt1 | contig 24021 bp, 22 predicted proteins | sample 2041341 | NCBI WGS metagenome assembly RCMY01 (sample SAMN09708234, study PRJNA481090) | Marine sediment metagenome, whole genome shotgun sequencing project.
GCGTTTTTGAGCTTCATCCGCACAAACGCCTTGCCTTTGCCCGGCTTGACATGCTGGTATTCGATGATCGTAAACAGCCCGTTTTCTATGCTGATCGCCATCCCTGGCTTCACGTCATTTGTCGAAATCATGTCGGTCTCCGGTCGGTGCCTGGCATCCTAGGCCAGTCCAATGGCGCTCAAACCGGTTGCTAGGTCGTCGGCGGTGACATACTCGATCGAGGGCGAGCCAACTGCCTGGAGCAGGACCATCTTCAGACCCTGCGCGTCGCGCTTTTTGTCGAGCCAGATGAGCTCCTCGACGCGGCGTCGCTCCGTGTCAGCCACGATAGGAAGACCGAGCGCAGCCAAGGTCTCTCGCATCGGATAGTCGAATCCGTACTTGCGCGACGAAAGTTCGGCCGCCGCCACCATGCCAATGGCTACCGCGTGCCCATGCGAGATCCCCTGGGCAATCTCCACGCCATGTCCGATCGTATGACCAAAGTTGAGGATCATTCGACGTCCGGATTCTCGAAAATCATCATTCACGACATCGATCTTCACAGCGATCGATCGCTCAACGATTTCGATAGTAGGAGGATCCTCCGGTGAGGCTTCGAATAACTCGACGATGGCCGGATCAGCTATGAATCCCGCCTTGATGGCCTCGGCCCAGCCCTCCCGCTTGATCTCGATTGGCAGGCTATCGAGCACGTCGGTGTCCACCACAACACGCGTCGGGTGGGAGAATGTCCCCACCAGGTTCTTGCCAGCCAGATTGATGCCGGTTTTGCCGCCAATCGAGGCGTCGACGGCACCTAGCATCGTGGTCGGCACGTATACAGCCTCCACCCCCCGCAGCCACGTAGACGCCACAAACCCGGCAACATCGGTAAGCGCACCTCCCCCGACCCCGACGATGGTGTCGTGACGACCCACCCCAATATCGGCGAGTGACGCATAAACATCGGCGACGACCTCCCACCGTTTTACCGCGTCGCGATCGGGAAGTTCAATCACCGTGTGCTGGCATTGGGCCTGAGCGATGACCCGATCGGCGATCGATCGCGGTATACCTGGCTGGGTAAGGACGACCACCTGGCGGCGGCCGGATCGTTCACGAAGAACAGGTTCATGGGTCTGGCCGGGTCCCACCACGACCTCGGTGGCCAGTTCACCCCCGGCGATTACTTCAAATCGTGACACTCTCGGTCTTTCTGGCCTCTAGAAGTTGCGCAGCCGCTTTTGATAGTTGGCGACGTTGGTCTGAAAGTCTCCCACCGTGTCGCCGCCAAACTGACGCTGGAGCTCCTGAGCGAGAACGATGGCGACCATCTGCTCGGCAACAACCCCGGCCGCAGGGACGGCGCATACGTCGCTGCGTTCACGAAAAGCGACATCGGCTTCTTTGGTCTTAACGTCGACGGTGTCCAACGCCCGCATGACCGTGGAAATTGGCTTCATGGCGGCCCGTACTCGAAGGGGTTGACCGGTGGTCATTCCCCCTTCGGTACCGCCAGCTCGGTCCGTCTTGCGGACAAATTCGTCGCCTTCGCGGTAAATCTCGTCATGGGCAGCCGAGCCACGGCGGCGGGCCGACTCGAAGCCGTCACCTACCTCGACCCCTTTGATGGCCTGAATCGACATGAGCGCATATGCCAGGCGGGCGTCTAATCGCCGATCCCAATGTGTGTGCGAACCAACTCCGACCGGAAGCCCGTGCACCACGACTTCTACGACCCCGCCGAGCGTATCTCGATCAGCTTTGGCGGCTTCGATCTCGGCGATCATTCGGTCGGCACCGGTCAGAGCGCGGACGGGCGAGTCATCGATAACTGCGAGGTCCTCTGGCATCGGCAACACACCGTCCGATTTGGCTGTTCCAATTTCGACGACGTGCGAGAGGACCGCAACCCCGACCGACGCCAGGATCTGCTTGGCAACATAGCCGACCACTGTCCGGGCAGCGGTCTCCCTGGCGGACGCGCGCTCAAGAATGTTGCGAGCGTCATGGGTGTCGTATTTCTGCATTCCAACCAGGTCGGCGTGACCGGGGCGCGGCGTCGTCAATGCTCGGTCGGTCTCGCCCGGATCAGGTGACATCTCTGCTTCCCATCGCGGCCATTCTGTATTTCGGATGAGGACGGCGATCGGGCTTCCGAGTGTCGCTCCGTGACGGACGCCGCCAAGTATCTCCAGTTGGTCTTTTTCCAGCTTCATTCGGTTGCCGCGTCCGAACCCGAGCCGACGCCGTCCCAGTTCAGCGCTCAACTCATCGCGTAGGAAGGGAAGGCCGCTGGGCGCACCCTCGATCGTGGCGACCAGACCGGGTCCATGAGACTCTCCAGCGGTTAGGAAGCGCAGCATGAGGGGTGGTTCGACATAGGGGCCGTAGCGTACACCAGATGACTAGCCGGGTTGACCGGCAACATCACTTGAGTATCTCTTGGCCTTCCACGACCTCGAACGCGTTATCACCAAAGAGGAATACCGCTCGGCCAGGGGTCCCGGCACTCGCGTCGGGCGGGGTAATCGAGATGACCTTGTACGACCCGGCGAAGGTGTCACCAACGCCGACCGTGTGGGTGGTGCCATTGAGAACCACTTCAACCGTGAGCTCTCCATCCGATCCCGTGGTGATGTTGTTGACCTTGAAGGTGATCCCATTCCGGCCACCTGATCCTGCACCGAAAGTCGGGGTACCGTCATCGAGAATCAACGGTCGGAATGGGTCTCGAGGTTGCGACGTTTGGAGATTTGATGCAACAACATCGCCGGCGACCAACTGGGCCAGGTCACCTGTGGGCGCCGACTGTGGAGCCGCCGCTGGAGCGAGTGAAGCACCGTATGGGCTCGCCCCTGATCCGAACACAGCGGGAGCAATACCAAACCAGCCAACCGCCAGCCCTAATCCGACCATGATGATCGCCAGGGCTGTTGCCGAACCGGATCCTCGCTTTTGCCTATGCATCATCCACCTACCGTGGTTGTCGTGGTCGAGGAGTCGACGGCGATGGTGGTTGTTGTGGTTGTCTCATCAACCGGGATGTCTGGCTCGGCCACCTCAGGCGGAAGCGGGACGACAATGGCACCAGTCGTGAACGCCACAGCGTTGAGCGTTATCGTCAACGTGTTAACACCCACATCGTCGATAGATGGACTGATAGTTAGGCCGTCCACCCGGACCAGGCGGTCCATTTCTGCCAGACCGTACAGATATCCGAGGACCTCGAAGTATTGGCCGGTTACCGTCATGGCCATGGAGACCTCGCGTATGCCGGATGGACTTTGCTCACCCGGGGTACTGAAGCTGACGGCTTCCCAGGCTACGTTGGCCCGATCGGCAAGTACGGAAAGCTCATCCGTCAAGCCGTCGATCTGTGGCAGTTCGGGGATCGAGAGGAGCATGTTGGCGTTCGCTCGGTCGTACTCCGGAAGGCGTTCGTTGACACGGTTGAGCTCGCGCAGTCGCTGGCTCAGGGCGTTCTCCTGTGCTTGTAGCGTGGCCAACTCCTGTTCTTGCACCGCAATGTCTTCGCCGATCGGCCCCCACATCAGAAAGTAGAAAGCGGCGCCGACCAGCAACATCAGAGGAATCGCGATTAGCAGGGCTCGCCTCATTCTGATATCTCCACGATTCGGGTGATGGCACGACTAGATAGGGCCTGCTCGGTCAGCGATGCCGAGGAAGAGAACGCCACCGTCTGGAAGTCGCCGATTTCGGCTTGAGTGATACTGGAGACCCACGCTCCCCCGACCGCCGACCACTCAGTCGAGTCGAGGGTTCGGAACCAGGTGGAGGCATCGGGATAGTCGAAGGCGGTCCCGCCGAAAGTGACCGCCCCGTACGTGGGCGCGGCACCCGGTTCTGGATCGGGAGGCGCCGAAGCGGCCGAAAAGCTATCAACCCAGGTTCGGGGAGGCAGAACCCGGCCGAGGTCATTGATCAATCGACCCCAGTCAAGATCCAAAGCGAGGGACTCGGTTATCTGAGCTGATCGGCTCTCATAGACATTGAGAGCTGCCGCCGCATCCGACAGGGCAGCGATGTCGTTCTCAATGCGAGTGTTGGCAGCTCGCTGAGCGTCAACATTGTCAACAGCTGAAGCAAGCGCCTGAGAGCGGAGGAACCACAGACCGCCGAGCGCGACCAGGAAGGCGATGAACAGCAACACTACGAAGGCTGATCCGCGCCGCTGCTTGGCGGCACGCGCCTGCTCGGGTGGGAGGAGGTTAATCGGCCGCATTACGCTTCCCCCCAAAGAGCCAGTCCGACCGCCACCGGCAGTACAGGTTGAGTCTGGTTAAGTTCCTCTTCGGTCAGACCTGTTTTCCCGACACTCAGCCGGTCGGAGTTGAGAAGGGCTACTGGTTGGAGCTGCATATTGAGTTGCACACGCATTCGGTTAGCGAGGTGCGGCAATCGAGCGCCATTCCCCGAGATCAGAACAGTGTCGATCCCACCGTCTTCGGCCGACGACAGGTAGAAATCGAGGGAGCTCCGTACTTCATCCACGAGGGCGTCGGCCTGGCGAGTGAGGGCGGCCATCGCCAGTGCGTCGGGGTCATCGCCAGTCGGCATTCCTTCGATCGCCACTCCGAGCCGCCGTTTGAGTTGCTCAGCCTGCTCGTAATCGATGCCAGCCGCATCGGCTACCGCCCGGGTGAAATCGTTGCCTCCGTTTGGCACAATGCGTAAGAACCGCAGGGTCCCACCCTTGATGACGAGCACCTGCGTGAGGCTCGCCCCGATGTTGACGATTGCCTTGGGGTTGGGACTGAGGTCGATATCGCCACCGGTCGCCGCTCTGACCAAAGCAAAGGCTTGCAGGTCAATTGCCTTGGGTTTGATGCCGGCCCCACCCAGAATCCGTACTACGTCCGAAGCCATTTCCTTTTGAGCGGCCACCACCATGATCGACATGCGGGCCTCGCCCTCGGGAGTTGAGAACTCCTCAAGCGGTACAAAATCGAGGATGGCTTCATCGATCGGGATGGGGATGTACTCCTGGGCCTGAAAAGCCAAGGACTCTTCCAACTCGCTCTCCTGCATGTAGGGCACGGAGATCTGGCGAACGATGACTCGCTGATTGGCTATGCCAACAATCACATTCTTCTTTGGGATCTTGGCTTCTTTGAACAAACGGCTCACGGCATCTTGGAGGACCGTCTCGTCAACTATCTCGCCATGTTGAACTGCTCCCGAAGGAAGCGCCACTTCTGCAAACTTCTTAAGGACCGGCGGACCCTTTTTAGAGGTCTCAACGAGCGCGGCTCGCACAGCACTCGTTCCGATGTCCAGACCGACATTGGCGGTCATTCTTACGCTCCTTGGCGGCCAGCACCGCGATCCCTTGCCCGTAGGCTACAACATCGTAATTACAAACGTGTTGTTTAAGAAGCGTAGCCGCGTATAAGCGCGCGTTGCAAGATCTAGCCGAGTGCGAGGTAGGCACGCGCGATCTGGTTTCCGAAGGCGATCGCCAACCACGCACCAGCCACCATCGACGGACCGAACGGTATGGCGTCCTTGCGACCGACCCTGCGACTGGCCAACAGAAGGATGGACACTCCCCCACCAATGAACACCGCTCCAAACACCGCGACTGCGAGTGCCGGCCATGACACGAACCCCACGAACATGCCGAGGAAGAACGCAAGCTTCACGTCGCCCATTCCGAACCCGGCCGGGACGATCAGGGCGAGGAGCAGGAAGCCAGCAAAGTATGCCAGCGCCGTGAGCCATGACCGACCGTAGGCCCCTATCTCGCCCTCGACCATCGCCCCTGCCCCAAGCAGGACTGCCCCAACGGCGGCTCCCGGAAAGAGGATCCGGTTGGGAATACGTTTGGTGTCAAAGTCGATCAACGCCAGCGCAAACGTTACAGCCACAAACCAGATGTAGCCGATGACGGTCCAATCGAGCCCCACAACCAGATAGGTCGCCAAGAAAAGCGCAGCGGTGGCAGCCTCGACGAGGGGGTAGCGAGCAGAGATGCCGTTTCCGCAGGCTCGACATTTGCCGCGCAGTAACAGCCAGGACACAACTGGCAGATTGTCGTACGGCCGAATCGCCGTCCCGCAGCTCGGACACGCTGACGGTGGATGCACGACGGAAAGGCCGGCCGGGATCCGATAGACGACCACATTGAGAAATGATCCGACTACCAGTCCGACAAGGGCAAACAGGTAGGGAGCAACCAGCTCAAGATTGTCGAGGTACATACGTTCCATTCAAAGGCCATCGAGCCTAAACCGTCCGGCCCTCGTTTTTGGCTACCAACCGTTTTGGCAGTCGGGAAACGTCCCGAATGTCATAGTGGCATCTTGGCCAAAATAGGTCCCAGCAGTAGATCCAGACCCTTCGTCCCATAGACAGAACCACCTACCCGAATGGCTTTGAGCCACGAACTGAATCGCCTGCGTTGGCGTCCCGTCCTGATTGGCTTCGATTGTGAAGCCCACCTCGACTTGAGTCGGTGCCAGGCCGGGGACGAACGTCAGCCCAGCGTGGACATCGTCGAGATCTCCGACGACCAAGTTGTAATCGGCTGTCCGGTCGGAATAGAACACCTTCGCGGCCGTCAGCGAATTGCGCAGATTGCTCTGCACCGCCCGGTCCTGCGCCCGTGTTCTTGCTCCGAGAAACGTCGGTATCGCAATGGCAATCAATATGGCAATAATGAGAACGACCACCATCAACTCAACCAACGTGAAGCCGTCGTCTCTTTTATTAAGAGGCATGTGCTCCTCGCTTTCCTTATGTATTTCTATCGGCACAGGCCCATCAAGTCCTTAGGCAAAAATCTCGCCTGCCGGCGGTCCCCAAACGACTGGAACCGCCCGAAGGCGGTCCCAGACACCGGACGAGAGTCCGGCTCGAATCTCAGGGAGATTCTTAGCTAGTAGGGCTTACCACTCCGTACCGGCACAGTTGAGCTTGGTGAAGGTAGTAATGGCGGCGACATCGCTTGACGCGTAATACGTACCTGGGTTGTCAGTTCCATTGGTGGCGACGTCACGCACGCAGAACGTGTTGCCCGAAGCACTCACCGCATAGAACGTGATTTCCTGGAAATCAGTCGCAACGGTGTTACCTTCAGCAAGGAACCGAACCGTGTTGGCGGGGTCGGTCACAGCCAACGCACCGGCAGCCAGGAAATTTAGGCTGGGCTCAATGGCAGTCAGGTTAGCCGGCAGGACAGTTGTAGCAGCACCAGGAGCGGTGTAAGCCTCTTCGTCGGTGTAGTGCACCTTGGCCGAAGTCAACGCGTTGCGAAGGTTCGACTGGGCGGCACGGTCCTGAGCACGCTCACGAGCACCGAGGAATGGCGATGGCAATGAGAATGGCAATGATAAGTACAACGACCATCAACTCGACGAGGGTGAAGCCCTCTTCCTTATTGATACGGTTACGCATCCATGAAATCATTATGGGACTCCTTATATGTGTTCAATGTTCCCTGCAGGCCGTCTTGACCTACGTAGGAGTTATCGACCGGACCTAGGCAAGACTTAAGAATTAATCCGAGATTCTTTAACGAGTGAGAACCCGCATCGCGGGTCCTCACTCGTTCGATCGGATCTAATGACTGCTAGCTACTGGACCAGGTTGACGATGTTGAACATCGGCATATACAGGGCGATGAGCATGCCACCAACCGTGGCACCCAGCACGACGATTAGCAGAGGCTCAATGAGGCTCGTAAGACCCTCAACCATGGCTTCAACCTCAGAATCGTAGAAATCGCCGACCTTCTCCAGCATCGTGTCGAGAGCACCGGTCTCTTCCCCGACGGCGATCATCTGCACAACCATCGGCGGAAAGACAGGATGGTCTTTCAATGGCGCCGCAATCGATTCACCCTCTGCGACCGAAGCCTTGACATCCTGTACTGCACGAGCCACGACCGCATTGCCGGCCGTGTCCGACACGATGTCCATCGCTTGCAGAATCGGTACACCAGTCTTGGTGAGCGCAGCCAACGTGTGTGAGAAACGAGCGATGGCCGTCTTGTGAATCAGGTTCCCGAAAATCGGTAACTTCAGCTTGATCGCATCAAACGTGGCCCGGCCCCCGGTCGTGGCGATCCACCGCTTGAAAGCGACCAACGAACCAACTGTGACGATGATCACTGCCCACCAGTAGGTCGTCACCAGCTTCGAGAGGAACAACAAGAACTTCGTAGCCGCCGGCAGTTCACCACCGAGGTCGGCATACAGCGCTTCGAACATCGGTACTACGAAGATGATCATGGCAGCGACGATGAAGATGACCAGGCCGAACACGGCGATCGGGTACATCATGGCGGACTTGATTTTGGACCGGAGGGCCACTTGGGATTCCAGAGTGTCTGCCAGGCGCAACAGGGTGTCGTCGAGCACACCACCGACTTCGCCAGCCTTGACCATGGCCGTATACAACTGGTTAAACGCTTTGGGGTGCTGCTCCATTGCGGCCGACAAACTCGTGCCTCGTTCGACATCGGCTTTGACGAGGTCGATGATGTCGGAGAGCGTCTTGTTCTCAGTCTGGGCCGACAGGATGCTCAGCGACCGCAACAGGGAGAGACCTGCGTTGATCATCGTGGCGAACTGCCGCGAGAAGATTGCTACATCCTTGGCTTTCACCCGATCGGTGAGGCCGGGAATTTTGATCTCTTTCTTCAGCCCTGAACTGGCAGCGACCGTTTCCGAGAGGCTGAGAGGGCTCAGACCCTTCCCTCGCAGTGCAGTGGCGGCAGCGGTTTGGGTCGGGGCTTCGATCGTCCCCTTCTTGACCTTGCCGTCCGAGTCTTTTGCCCGGTATTCGAATTTTGTAGCCATGCTCTATCTCCTAAGCCACGCGACCGACAAGTCGCTGTAGATCTTCTAAGTCAGAGCAGCGCTCGGCGGCGAGCTCGTAAGTGATGATGTTGCGTCGAACTAGGTCAGCAAGTGATTGGTCCATGGTCTGCATACCCCATTTACCGCCCGCCTGCATGGCGGTGGCAATCTGATGGTTCTTTCCCTCTCGGATGAGGTTCCTGACCGCCGGCGTCGCCACCATGACTTCGATGGCCGGCACCCGGGTGCGGCCGTCGCGCGTCGGCAGGAGCTGCTGGGTCACCACGGCTTGGAGCGTGGCAGCCAACTGGACCCTGACCTGGCCCTGTTGATGGGAGGGGAAGACGTCGATCATGCGGTCAATCGTCTGCGGCGCATCCTGGGTGTGCAATGTGGCAAACACGAGGTGGCCAGTTTCGGCGGCGGTCAATGCCGTCGAAATCGTTTCGAGGTCTCGCAACTCACCAACCAGGATCACGTCGGGGTCCTGGCGCAATGCATGGCGGAGAGCCATGTTGAAGCCGGTCGTATCGGCTCCAACCTCGCGCTGGTTGACGATCGCCTTCTGATGATGATGTAAGAATTCGATCGGGTCTTCGACGGTAAGAATATGGCAGGCCCGACGCCGATTGATCAGGTCGACGATCGAGGCCAGCGTGGTCGACTTACCCGAACCGGTTGGCCCCGTGACGAGCACCAGTCCGCGCGCATATTCTGCGAACTCGCTCACCACAGTGGGCACTCCAAGTTCTTCAAGAGGCTTGATCACGTCAGGGATGGCACGGAAGACCGCACCGACCGCATCACGCTGAAAGAACACGTTGAGCCGGAACCGACCCTTGCCCTGTAACGGGTGCGATGCATCGAGTTCCAGCGTTTCCTCAAGCTTCTCACGCTGCTTCTCGGTAAGAATCGCATAAACCATTCGGCGGATGTCGGCTGGCATCATCACACCAAAGTCGGTTAGCTGGCGCAACTCGCCGTTGACCCGTATCTGAGGCGGCGAGCCGGCCGTGATGTGGAGGTCAGAACCCCCCGAATCAACAAGAATCGTTAACAATGTGTTGACGTGCAGCGCAGGCTCCGCCACCTCGATGTCAGGAGCAGCGCCGCCCATTCCAGGAACGCGGGTCACCGGTATTTCCTCGGGACCGTGCATGAACGAGATGGCACGTTGGATGGCGTCTTTGGTCGCCAGGGCGAGCGTGATCTTCTTGCCGGTGATCTGTTCCAATCGACGGTGACGCTCAGCATCAAACGGATCGGCTACCGCAACCGTGAGAACGTTGTCCTCCAACCGGACTGGAATTGCCAGCAGTGCGGCAGAATCGTCACCGCTCAGGGCAGCGATGGCGTCGGGATCAAACAACTGATCGTCGAGTTCGACATACTCCATGCCGACCCGGGCCGCCACCGTTCTGAGGAGGTCTTCTTCGCGGACCAGACCGTCGTCGGTGAGGATCTTCGCCATCGGGACTCCGGTGGCTTCCTCCTTCGCCAACACCGTTTCGAGTGTGTCTTTGGAGAGCAAGTGCCGGTCAACGAGAAGGTCGCCGAGTTTACGAGATGCTGAGTTCATAGCTACCTGATCCCCTTATCAATCACAAAATGTGGGTCAATATATCTTTCGGCACGGCAAGCGGCTGACTTAATGGTTTATCGGCTTATTGGTGGGTAATCGGCCGGCCTGCTGGCCGTCGGCGCCTGGCGTGGCCGGGACTCCCGCTACACAGTAACGCGGAGTATCTCTTCGATTGAGGTATCTCCACGGCGCGCCTTGAGAAGGCCGTCTTGACGAAGCGGCCGCATGCCCTCTTCAACCGCTACCTTCTTGATGGAATCGGTGGTCGCCTGATCGACGGCCATGCGCTCGATCTTCTCAGACACGAGCATCAACTCGTGGAGAGCGAGTCGACCGCGGTAGCCGGTATTGCCACAGCGTGAACAGCCGCCTGGTTTGAACAGTTCCGGAACTTCGTCGCCCATCTCGTCGAACTGCCATCCAACCCGGGCCAGGGCCTCTTTTGTGGGTTGATAAGGTGTCTTGCATTCCACGCAGAGTCGCCGGGCGAGACGCTGCCCGAGGACGGAATCGACCGCCGAACCAACGAGGAACGGCTCAACTCCCATTTCGATCAAACGACTGATGGCAGACGGAGCGTCATTGGTGTGCATCGTCGAGAGCACCAAGTGACCCGTCAATGCTGACTCAATGGCGATTTCCCCGGTCTCCTGGTCACGGATCTCACCAACGAGCATGATGTCGGGGTCTTGACGCAGGAACGAACGAAGCGCAGAGGCGAACGTCAGTCCGGCCTTCTTGTTGACCTGGACCTGATTGATACCGGCCAGTCGGTACTCGACTGGATCCTCACAAGTCACGATGTTGACGTCCGGTTGGTTGAGAACGTTCAAGGTCGAATAGAGCGTCGTGGACTTCCCCGAACCGGTCGGGCCACAGCAGAGGATGGTGCCGTAGGCCTTGTTATACGAAGTGGCGTACCGCTCAAGTGTGTCCGCCTCGAACCCGAGCTGCTCAAGTTCGAGGGTGGCGGTCGAGTTGTCGAGGATACGCATGACGATCTTCTCGCCGTAGATCGTCGGCAGCGACGAAACTCGCAAATCGATCGTTTTTGTGCCGCCGACCCGGAGGCTGATACGCCCGTCCTGGGGGCGGCGGCGCTCAGCAATATCCATGTCTGCCATGATCTTGAGTCGACTGACCACCGCGTTGCTCACCGAACGCGGCGTACGCATGATCTCGTGGAGTACACCGTCAACTCGAAAGCGAACCCGCAGGTCTTTGTCGGTGGGTTCGATATGAATATCGGACGCTCGTTCGGAAGCAGCCTTAGCGATAAGCATGTTGACGAGCTTGACGATCGGGGCTTCCTCGGTGGAGGCTTCGACCGCGTTGAGGTCTTGCGTCTCCATTTCGTCTTCGCCGAAACCGGCGAAGTCTGTTACCGAATCGTCAAGTCCGGCATTGTTGGCGATCGCATTCTCGACGTCACTGCGGGTAGCAACCTTGGCGATGACATCGCGTCCAGATATGGCTCGGATATCGTCGATTGCAAGCACGTTGGCGGGATCGGACAAGGCCACAACCAGCTTGTTGTCTTCGAACCCGATTGGAATGGCCGCGTAGCGCCGGGCCAGTGCGTCAGGTATCAGGGCAGTGGCGGCCGGATCGATCGTGATCTCTTTGAGGTCCACGAAGTCCACGCCGATTGCTTTGGCGAGCGTCCGAACCAGATCGCGCTCCGAGACGATGTTCTCCTCGACGAGGACACGGCCGAGGGGCCGGCCGGACTCGGCCGCCATGGCCAAGCCCTTCTCGAGGAGCTCCTGAGTTAGCAGCCCCTCTTCAAGAAGGAGGCTGGCGAGGTGTCCACTGTCGCGAGTCATGATGCCTTAGTGGGAGTCCTGAGTTTCGCCGAGTTCTCGAGCTAGAGCGCTCAACCCGCCCCGGCGGCGGCTCAGATTGGCGGCCCGCTCGCTGAGCGTGCCTTCGAGATCTTCGGTTGCATCGTAGTCGGAGGTGACGATCTCAACAGAGTCATCCTCTTCGTCGGCTGACACATCCCCGATCACTCCCGACAGAACGGACTGCAGCAGATCATCGTCATTGACGTCGTCAGCCTCGTCGGCCGTCTCGTCTTCATAGACAAGATCTGTTCGATCCAGCGAAAACGTCCCGGAACTACCCGCCGGGTTGGTGAGACCCAGGTCGGCGTCGTTGTACGACGGTACCGGCTCGAACCGTTCTTCTGTCACGGAGACCAATTCTTGGCGAACGAGGTTGGCCATGGCCTTGGCGACCACGAACTCGGATGTACCGGACCGGTGGGCGACCTCGGCGATAGTTCCATGCCCCCCGAGGGCGGCCAGAAGCTTCCAAGTGTCGACTTTGAGAGTGACGTCACTGGCACCTTCAGGCAGGGTTTGCGCCATGCGCAGCCCGAACTTGGTCCCCGGAATCACTTCTTCGATGTCGGCCCATTGCTCGGCGCGATGATCGGCGTCGGCGAGGCAAATCTCGATGTCGACGACCTCGCCAGAGTCGTAACGCGGACTGACTTCGTCGCCGAAGTCGAATGTCCCTCGTCCTGGTCGGCCAAGCCGGAACAGTACTTCCGTACCTTGTTCCGCCAGAAAGTCGCGCAGATCGGCGTTCGTGTGGCCCTCAATCAAAACCTCGGCCACAGTCTGCTCACGACGTTCAACGCGCATCCACCCATCGGTGTCAACAAAGCCGGCATTGAGGAGATCAGATCTGAGGTCCTCGTCCCGGCGAGTGGTGGCGTAGGCGAGCTTACCGCTCACCAAATAGATTTTTCCCTCGAGTCCTCCGGCTTCGACTCGCAAACAGCCGGATTTCTGTGATCGTGCAAGCATACGCAGCACTTCACCGAGCGGAATCGATTCGAGGCGTCCCGTCAGCGCCATATCTTGACTCCTTAGTAGTCCTGCTTCAATCTTCGGTCGATCTGGACGGTGCCTTGAGAGCTTTACGGCGTGGCTCGGGCTGCGCGGAACATGGCGGTTTCATCAGCTGGAGCATGGGTCCAGATCGTGAAAGCCGCCATCGCCTGCCCCAAGAGCATGTCCAGCCCTGGACTGCAGGCAATACCGCGTCGCTCGGCTTCGACCACCGCTGGCGTCGATGCGGGTCCGTATGGCATATCTACGAGTCCGGCCGCACCATCAAGTATCCCATCTGGTAGCGATTCACCGGCCATTCCGAGTCGCGTGGCGTTGACTACCACCGCCCCCTCTACCGGAGTACCCCACGGAACAAAGGACGCTTCGAGTTCTAACTGGTCAAGCAGAGTTCTGGCTCGCTTTTCGGTCCGGGTGCTGATCAAGATTCGAATCGGTCTGGCGAGCGAAGCGACCGCTACCAGGGCTGCGGCCGCCGCTCCGCCGGCTCCGAGGATCAGGGTCGAATCGCCCGGCAGCACCCGTTCCAAGGCGTATTGGACGCCCGCCACATCGGTGTTTTCGGCGACGAGAGCGCCGTCAGAGGTCCGCCACCAGGTATTGGCTGCCCCAAGCCGGGACACCAAGTCGGATCGTGTGTCGGCAAGATCAGCGGCGAGATGCTTGTGAGGTGTGGTGACGTTGGCGCCAGTTAGAAGACCGGATCGGATCTCCGCGGCGGCTGCCCTCATACCATCGGCATCGACCCGACGCGGGCGGTACTCTCCCTCGATTCCGGCCGATCGCAGCGCCGCCTCCTGCATGGCTGGCGAACGGGAATGGCTAACCGGGTCGCCAAGGACGACCAGTCTGATCACGGGAAGAGACCCTCGGACTTCGCTTTGTCCTTCCACTGCAGGAACTGGTTGTAGTCGGCCGTGAAGCTGTGCGATCCATCAGCGGCAGTAAGCACGTAGTAGATGTAATCGGTCTCCGGCGGGTCGGCTATCGCTGCTAGCGACGACAGGCGTGGTCCACCGATCGGCGTGGGTGGTAAACCTGTGTTCTGGTAGGTGTTGTACGGCGAATCGACTTCGAGGTCTGCGAGCGTAAGGCCGATGCCGCGGGCATCGAGCGCGTAGAGGACTGTGGCATCGATCTGGAGGGGCATGCCTACGTCCATCCGGTTGACGATAACGGACGCGACATCCGGGCGGTCGGCGTCGACTTTCGTTTCGGCTTCGATAATCGAAGCGGCAATGATGCCGTCGTAGATTGTGAATCCCCGGTCGGACCAGGAAGTCCAGTCGATTGATTGCACACGACTTTCCATGGTGCGGGCCAGCTTGCCGAGAATCGATGCGGCGCTCGCGTCGGTTTCGAATTCGTAGGTATCGGGGAACAACAAGCCTTCCCACGCCTGGACCGAGTCGACCGGTCCGACGAGCAGTGAACTCTGTACAGCCCCAGTCTCGAGCGCCTCGGCCAACTCGGTCTCGTCATAAGGGGTCTGCGAAGCGATCTCGGTCAGAACCTCACCGATCCGAAGTCCTTCGCGCACTGTTATGCGATACGTCTCAAAGGCAGGGCCGGCCAAGATCGTGGCGAGCAAGTCGTCCATCGCCATTCCGGTCGTCAACTCGTACCGTCCTGCTCCCAAACGCTGCTCGTATCCGCCGTCCTCTACTGCATTTTCGAACGCCCGAGCGGAGGCTATAACGTCTGCTTCCTGGAGCAGCGAGGCGATCGTCCGAGCCGAAGCGCCAGCCGGTACTTCCACGGTAACGGGAACGCCGACCGTAGCGGTAGCAGCCAGCGTCGTTTCGGTGGGGCTGAATAGGCCCGAAAACATAGACTTTCCGACAAAGCCAAGGCCAGCGAGCGCCACCAGGACTACAACCACGGCCAGCAGGCTTCGGTTCTTCGGTTCTTCAAACGAGGTCATGACTTCTCTCCTACCGATTGTGCGTCAAGCCACCGCTGCAGAAGCACCGCGGCGGCCACCTTATCAACGACCCCTTTTCGTTTGTCTCGTCTAACCCCTGACTCGATCAGCGCCGACTGAGCGATCGCGGTGGTAAACCGCTCGTCGACGGTTTCGACCCGAAGGCCGGTGACCGTGGCGAGGCGTTCGGCAAACTGCGTCGCCGATCGCGCCGCTGAATCGTTGCGTCCCACCAAATGATTGGGTATTCCTACCACGATCAATTCAACGTCGTTTTCCTCAGCTAGACGTTCCACATCAGCCTCGAACGCAGACGCATCTACTACCCGGAATGGCTGGGCAGTGATATGTAGTTGATCAGAGAGAGCGATGCCGATCCGGGTCGTACCGTAATCGACGCCCATGACACGTCCCAGGGTTCTATACCTCCACCAGGGTTGACTCGGCGCTTTCCCTGGCTGCGTCGAGGGCGGCCGTCAAGTTAGCACCGTTCGGTCCCCCGGCTTGCGCTAGTTCCGGATCCCGGCTGCCTCCTCCACCAAGGTAGCTGGCACCGGCCGCTACAAGATCGGCAGCCGAAACGCCTCTGGCGACGAGGTCCTTGGTGACCAGTCCAACCAGGGCACCTTTGCCGCCGAATGCAGAGCCGATCAGCACAACACCCGACGACATCCGGTCCCGAATCGCCATGGCGAGCAGTCGCAGTTCGTCGGGCTTGAGCGAGGTTCGCTCTGCGACGATGAGCGCAGAGTCTCCCACGTTCGTTGCACCAGCCACCAGCTCGACTGCGTCGGCCGAACGCGACTGGTCGGCGAGTGAGGCAAGCTCTGACTCGAGCTCCTGGTTTCTGGCAAGAAGAGCTTCAACCCGAGCGGGGACGTCTCCAGGTGAGGCTCGCAACGCTGACCCGGTTATGTCGAGCAATTGGCGCATCTTGGCGAGGTAGGCAAAGCCATCGGTTCCGGAAAAGGCTTCGAGTCTCCGCACATTTGACCCAACCGAAGACTCCGCTGTCAAGACGACTGGGCCTACCTGACCAGCGCTAGGCGTGTGAGTGCCACCACACAGTTCTTTCGAGAACTCGCCGATTCCGACCATCCGAACGGTATCACCGTATTTGTCACCAAAAAAGGCCAGCGCCCCCTGGGCCTTGGCTTCGTCCATCGACGTGACGGATGTCTGGATGGGGGGGTTCTGAATGATCTGTTCGTTCGTGATCCGTTCGATTTCGGCGATCTCGTCGTCAGCGAGGGGGGCGTGATGATTGAAGTCAAAACGAAGCCTGCCTGGCTCGACGAGCGAACCAGCTTGATGGGCCTGATTGCCGACCACCTGACGTAATGCAGCGTGCACAAGGTGGGTGCCGGTATGTGACTTGCGAATCCGTTCCCGCCGCGGCGAGTCGATCGCCAGTTCGGCGGTTTGCCCGGTCTGGACGAACCCGTCGATCACCTTCCCACGGTGGCCGTGGAACCCCTGCACAGCGTGTTTGGTGTCGGTTACCGCCACTTTGCCCGTCTCGGTCCGAATCGTGCCGGAATCACCCACCTGGCCTCCACTTTCGGCATAGAACGGGGTGGTGTCCAGGAACATCTCGACGGTCTGACCTTTTTCGGTTCGTTCTACCTGGTCGCCGTCGACCAGCATGGCCAGGACTGTGCCGGAGCTCGACTCGACTTCGTAGCCGACGAAGTTGGTCGGGCCGACTGCGTCGAGGATCGACAAGTACACCTGTCCTTGCGCTGCTTCGGCTCCGCCCGTGAACGCCGCTTTGGCTCGAGTACGTTGGGCCGACATCTCTTTCTCAAAGCCCACTTCATCGACCGTATGGCCGGCTTCTCCGGCAATCTCTTGTGTGAGTTCGATCGGGAAGCCGAATGTGTCATGCAACTTGAAGGCGACAGCCCCTGGGAACACTCCACCTGGCTCAAGATCATCCAGCGCCTCCGACATGAGGCTTTGTCCGGCCTCCAACGTCTTGCGGAATTGACTCTCTTCACGTTCCACGACCGTCAACAGCATGCCGTGCTTGGCGACAAGGTTGGGGTGCCCGCCGCCGAGCACCTCAACAACGACGTCGACCAGACGCGGCATGATCAAACCTTGGCCACCCAACTGCCAGGCATGACGAACTGCTCGCCGAAGTATCCGGCGCAGGACGTAACCACGTCCGGCATTTGACGGCGTCACGCCATCGCCGATCAGCATGGCGACTGTGCGGGCATGATCAGCGATGATCTTAAGCGACACGTCGGTAGTGGGATCGTCACCGAACGACACCGAACCGTACCGGGCGGCTTCGTCGAGAATCGGTCGGATCGTGTCGATCTCGAACACCGACCCGGCTCCCTGCAAGACCATCGCCACCCGTTCAAGACCCATGCCGGTATCAATGCTTTTGGCGGGCAGATCACCGATAACGTGATAGGGGACGTCCTGGATGTTCTGCATGAAGACGAGATTCCAGATTTCGACGAAACGGTCTTCGCCACCACCGATCGGGCCGCCATCGGGGCCGTATTCAGGTCCACGATCGTAAAAGACCTCCGAAGACGGGCCACATGGCCCGGCGACGCCCATCTGCCAGAAGTTGTCGTTGCCGCCCCGCTGGACGCGTTGCGGGTCGATGCCCTCCTGGTCTATCCAGATGTCAGCGGCTTCGTCATCGGTTTCATAGACGGTGTACCACAGCCGATCTTCCTCCATCCCGAGTACCTTCGTGACAAATTCATGGGCCCAGGCAATCGCGTCAGACTTGAAATAGTCACCAAAACTGAAGTTCCCGAGCATCTCAAAAAACGAAATGTGTCGGTCGGTTGTCCCGATGATGTCGATATCGATGGTCCGAACGCACTTCTGCGGCGAAACAGCACGGTCGAACGGAGCTGGCTCTTCGCCAAGGAAGTAGGGCTTAAACGGCACCATCCCGGCATTGGTAAGAAGGAGAGTCGGGTCAATCGGGATGAGCGAAGCAGACGGTCGGACCACGTGGTCGCGTTCGGCGAAGAAATCTAGGAAGGCTTGGCGAATCTGGTTGCTGGTTTCCATGAAGGCGGCAGCTTAGCTTTCGGTGCGACCCGACCTAATTGGTTATTCCTCGGGACCGGCCCTGAGTTGGTTCCGTTTCCGCATACGCTCCGCGATCTGACCTTCGGCTCCCTGTTCGGTCGGCTGATATAAAGCCGAGCCTTCGTACGCTGCAGGGAGGTACCGCTGATCAACATGATGGCCAGGATGGTCGTGCGGATACGCGTAGCTCGTGCCGTGGCCGAGCCGGGCGGCACCGGCATAGTGAGCGTCCCGTAAGTGGGCGGGGACCTCCGCTGACGGATGGTCGGCTACCGCCCGTTTCGCTCGGCCCATCGCCGCGGTGACGCTGTTCGACTTGGGAGCTGAAGCTAGGTAGATCGCCGCATGGGACATCGCAAAGGCAGCTTCGGGCAGGCCAACCACTTGTAGAGCCTGAAATGCCGAAACCGCCAGTGGTAATGCTGATGGATCGGCGACCCCGATATCTTCGGAAGCGAGGATGATCATCCGCCTGGCGATGAATTCAGGATCTTCGCCCGCCTCAAGCATCGTGTGCAACCAGTAGAGCGAGGCATCGATATCGGATCCCCGCAAGCTCTTGATAAACGCTGAAACGACGTCATAGTGGTTGTCGCCGTCCTTGTCGTATTGCACGATCCGGCGGCCGAGCGCTTCAGAAATATCATCGACGGTGATCGCCGCCTGGCCGCGGCCAACGGCCACAATGGCGGCGGTTTCTAAGGCGTTGAGCGCCAGTCGCCCGTCGCCACCGACGCGATCCGCTAATGCTTCGATCGCATCCTCATCGATGGCGAGGTCAAGGTCTCCGAGACCCTCTACGTTGGTCAAGGCACGCTGGATCAAGAGGGAAATGTCAGGCGGTTCGAGCCGGTGCACTCTGAACAACGTACAACGTGACAGCAGGGGCGAGTTCACTTCGAAAAAGGGGTTCTCAGTTGTGGCGCCAACGAGGATGACAGTCCCATCTTCGACCCCCGGTAGAAGAGCATCCTGCTGGGATTTTGAGAAGCGATGGATTTCATCGAGAAACAGAACCGTTCGACGTTCTTCGGTTTCGAGCCGGTAGCGGGCGGAGGCAAGGATCGCCCGAACATCCTTCACCGTGGCCGACGTCGCCGATAGCGGCTCGAACGTGGCAGACGACTCAGAAGCCACCAGGCGGGCAAGGGTCGTTTTTCCCGTACCTGGCGGTCCGAACAGGATCATTGATACCGGGCGACCCTGTTCGATCATCGTCCGAAAAGCCGCTCCCTCCCCAAGGAGCTGCGAATGCCCAACCACCTCGGCCAGAACCGTTGGCCGCATACGGGCCGGCAGGGGGGCCGCACGCATCCGCCGCTCAGCCTTCTCAGCAGAGAACAGGTCTTCCATCAGTCTGGGGTGGCTTGTTCAGCCAGCTTGGCCTTGACTTCCGGTCGAAGATCCACACCAAGTTCGCGCAGTTGGGTCTCGGTGACCCTGGTTGGCGACCCGGTCAGCGGGTCGATGCCTCGCTGAGTCTTCGGGAATGGGATAACATCTCGAATCGAGTCGCGCTCCAGCAGAATCGCCAGAAGCCGATCGACCCCAACCGCGAACCCGGCATGGGGCGGAGTGCCATAACGCAGCGCCCGGATAAACCAGCCGAATCGAGTTTGCGCCTCTTCGTGCGCGATCCCAAGTACCTCGAACACCTTCGCTTGAACTTCCGGATCGTGAATACGGACGCTGCCAGAACCCAGTTCCGAGCCATTCAGCACCAGGTCATACGCCTGGGCGATAGCGGTTTCAGGACGTTCGACCATGTCTTCGAGGCTGACCGGCTGAGTAAAAGGATGATGCGCTGGCGCCAGCGATCCGTCATCGCCGACGTCGAATACGGGAAAGTCGGTAACCCACGTGAACGCGAGGTCGGCATGGCCTTCAGGCTTGCCCAGTTGGAGGCGAAGGGCTCCCAAAACCGACCCGGCCAGTTTCGCTGAGTCGGCAACGAGCAGCACCGTATCGCCCGGCTTTGCGGCGAACCCCTCCGCCAGGCCAGCCAACTCTGCTTCGGTCAGGAACTTGGCGATCGGAGAACGCCATGATCCGTCGTCCTCGACCACCAGCCATGCGAGGCCCTTGGCTCCCAGGGCTTGCGCGTCGGCGACGAGTCCGTCAAGGCCGCTTCGAGATAGACCTAGCTGACCGCCGTTGATTCCTTTGACGGCTCCTCCGGAGCTAAGCGCTCCGCCAAATCCCTTGAACTCCGTCCCGGCGAATACCGTGGAGACGTCAACAATCTCCATTCCGAAACGTAGATCCGGCTTGTCTGACCCGAACGTGGCGAGGGCTTCGGCGTGGGTCAGGCGGGGCAGCGGCAGTGCAATGTCGACGCCACGGACCGCTTTCACCGCAGAAGCGACCGCCCGTTCTATCGTCGATTGCACATCTGCGGCAGTCCAGAAGGAACCTTCGATGTCGAGTTGAGTAAATTCAAGTTGCCGATCGGAGCGAAAGTCTTCGTCTCGATAACACCTAGCGAGCTGGTAGTACCGATCCACCCCACCCACCATCAGCAGCTGTTTGAACAACTGCGGAGACTGCGGGAGCGCATAAAACTCTCCCTGCCGCAGTCGGCTCGGAACCAGCATGTCGCGGGCTCCTTCGGGTGTCGACGCAATCAGCGTTGGGGTCTCGACTTCGAGAAATCCCTCATCGGCCATGGATGTTCGGATGGCATGCACCGCTGCCCCCCTGGCTCGCAGCGCCTCAGCCATCGGGGCGCGCCGGAAGTCCAGGTATCGATATTCGAGTCGGATCAACTCGTCGGTGTCGGCCCGATCGTCGATCATGAACGGCAACGGATCAGCTGCGCTCAACACGGTGACTTCTGTGACTCCCACCTCAACTGCCCCGGTTGGCATGTCGGCGTTCGTGGTTCCGTCCATCCGCGCCCGTACTTCGCCGACCAGGGAAACACAGTATTCCATGCGTAGGTCGTGACCAGCTGGGATCTCGGTCGGGTCGATCACGACCTGGACGATCCCCTTCACGTCGCGCAGATCAACGAAGACCACCCCGCCGTGGTCACGTCGTTTGGCGACCCAGCCAGCCAATCGAACAGTGTCTCCGATTCGGTCAGCCGTCAGCTCGCCGGCGTAGTCAGTTCTTAGCGGCTCGTGAGCCATGTGGTTATCTCCTCGTATGCAATAACGTCTTGGGAGCCGTCGTCAAGTCGTTTCGCGACGACCTGCCCCGATTCCCACTCCTCGCCGACGACAATCACGGCTTGGGCGTCGCGTCGATCAGCGGCCTTGAACTGGGCTTTCAGCGACCGCTGGTCTGGCAGGCGATCGGCCCGGAATCCTTTTGACCGGAGATCGGACAACAGACCACGGGCTTCTTCCCTGCGACCGTCAATATTTGTGACAAACACGTCGAGCGCTGGTTCTGGCTGGTCGGGCACCGACAGGACAATACGATCGATCCCGAGCGCCAGGCCGACTCCCGGTGTCGCTGGACCACCGAGCACTTCGGCTAGCCCATCGTATCGGCCGCCACCGCCAACGGCAGTTTGGGCAGAATCGAGGGCTGAACCAACGTATTCGAAAGCGGTCCGGGTGTAATAGTCGAGGCCGCGCACAAGTCGCGGATCCAGGGTGTACTGAACTCCCGCTCGCTCCAGCTGTGCCTGCACCTCGGCGAAGTGTTCTTCGCAGGGTGAACAAAGAGAGTCCACCGGAGACGGAGCCTCGGCCACGACATCTGCGCATGCCTTGCAGTCAAGGACCCGCATAGGGTTGATATCGAGCGTCTCTTGGGAGTCCGGACAAAGCAGGCTACGACGGTCTTCGAGCCACTCGCGCAGCGTCTCTGTGTACTGCGGGCGACATATCGGGTCTCCGAGCGAATTCAGGCGGACAACAACGTCAGGCACACCCACGGCACCCAGATACCGAAACCCGAGTTCGATGATCTCGACGTCCGATGCCGGGTCCGATGTCCCGAGGTACTCAAGGCCAACCTGATAGAACTGCCGTCTCCGACCGGCTTGGGGGCGCTCGTAGCGAAACATCGGTCCCGAATATGAGACCTTCATAATCCCCTGGCCGCCGGCCTGGATGTACGCTCGGACCACGCCGGCGGTGCCTTCGGGGCGAAGCGTCAGAGAGCGTCCACCCTTGTCCTCGAACGTGTACATCTGTTTCTGCACAACCTCAGACGACTCGCCTACTCCCCTGCTGAACACCTCGGTCTGCTCGAACAGCGGAACCATGATGAGGTCGTACCCGTAGCTCTCGGCCATGGTTTCCCAGGTGGTGAGCAGGCGGCGCCAAACCCGTGATACGGGAGGGAGGATGTCATCGGTGCCCTTCGGAGCGCGCAGGCTCATGGTCTCAGTCCTTGCAGAAACGGATTCGTGCGGCGTTCTTGTCCAACGGTAGTACCTGGTCCGTGACCGGGATAGACAATTACGTCATCATCGAGTGTGAGAACTTGGTTCGTCATGCTCTCCATGAGCTGCTCATAACTGCCGCCCGGTAGGTCCGTACGGCCGATGGAGCCGGCGAAAAGTTGATCGCCTGAAAACAAGACTTCCTCGTCCTCGATCCGAAAACAAACGTGGCCGGGCGTGTGCCCTGGGGTATGGAGGACATCAAAATCGATACCGGCGACACGGAGGCGCTGGCCATCGACGAGAGGCTCAAAAGTTGGGACTGGAAGCGGCTCGGCGAGCCGGATCCCCATGAGCGCTTCCACCTGATGGGTTGGGTTGAGGCTGAGGAAGTCGTCGTCAGGGTGCACATAGGCTTTCACCCCATAGTGGCTGGCCACCTGGCCGGCGGCTCCTCCATGGTCGACATGGCCATGGGTCACCAGCAGCGCTACCGGAGCCACATCGAGGCTCGAAACCAGGTCAACAATGGCATCGATGTCGGGCGGGGCATCGATGATCACGCCAGGGCCACCCGCTTCGGGAGCGACGACGTACGTGTTCGTTTGTGCCACCCACAACGAGCGCGATTCAATAAGCACAGCAGTCAAAACGCACAGCGGTCAATATGCACAGCGGCCTTCCACATCGAGAAGGCCGCTGATTTGGCTGACACCGATATGACTATCAGTGAAGCCTTTGCCGCCTTCGTTGAAGGCAGGCAGGTTAGTAGTCGGATTAAGGCGTGCAGTGGTCCGTGATCGGATCCGGGCCTACCGGGGACACATCGCGCCAGTCTCCTGGTTCAGGGATGAACGAGTCTGCGAGAGCGGGATCGAACTCGAACCCTTGAATCACACCTTCGGTTGGTGGGCGAAAGTGGATCTCCAAACGATTCCCGGTCAGGTCCTTGTAGCCGTACATGGCCCCGTAAATAACCGACTGGTTGGTCGACGTTACGATCCCGTTCGAGAACACCAGATGATGCACCTCGCCGGGGACCGACTGGAAGTTCTGACCGAGCGTCAGAGTACCGGCGGCCTGCTTCATCACGATAATCACTGATGCGGGCTCCCCCGATGGGGTCGACCCCTTCTTGGGGGTTCCCCGGACCTTATATGAGCCGTCGACGATGAGCACGAAGTCATCGGTGAATGTTTGCTGGTGGAAGTTGACTTCGCTGCCGTCGCCGCTGGCCACCACGTGCACACCTTTCAAGTTATTGCTGTTAGCCGATTGGTAGGTACGAAAAGCAGCCAGATTGGCGTAATAGTTGATCGTGTAACCGGCGTAATCGGCGGCGTTGAAAGTGAATACTGGCAGCGATACATCGGGCACGGGTTGCATGTCGTTGGCGTTGGGTATCAGGGTTGCGCCCTGAATGTTGGAGCCTGCTTTCA
>RCMY010001281.1_pt1 | contig 24019 bp, 14 predicted proteins | sample 2041341 | NCBI WGS metagenome assembly RCMY01 (sample SAMN09708234, study PRJNA481090) | Marine sediment metagenome, whole genome shotgun sequencing project.
CTTGACGACACTTTGAAATCCTCAAAATAATAGACATCGTTCTTGTTCTTGAAAACGGTCTTGGTAAACTTGATGTCCCCCACCAGATCATCCAAGGTGTTTCCGGTAATGTTCATATTTACATCTCCCTTAAAAATGGAAACGCTATCATTAATAAAGTGGAGTTTTTTCAGGTCGGCATAATCGACGTTGGCTATAAAGTTGAAGTCGTTGCGGGCGGAACCAACATCGGCCAATCCCTTAAAATCGAATTTCACATTCTCGTCGTCGACCACCAAGCTCCCGTCGAACAATTGATCTTTTAAAATACCGGAAACCTTAATGTTTTTATACTCATAATTGTTAAAATTCAACGCATAGACCTCGCCAATGACCTCGGTATTCAAAGTTTTTTGTACAAAACCCTTCCCCTCGACGTTGACGTCAAGGGTGGTTTTCCCCAGTTTGCCATTATCGACGAATTCCCCCAAATCAAAATCGATCAACGAGATAAATCCTTTATAGGTAGCGTTGTCGATGTTGTTGACATCGGTCAGGTCAAGGTCGACATAACTACTGCCTATCGCCGTATTTAAATTGACCTTAGTGCGAATGGAGTTATTCGTGATCGTGGCATCCCCCCTTATGGTAAACTGGCCCAGCTTTTCGAAGACAGAGGGTATGGATTTCCCCAAAATATTCGGCATCAACGAGCGCAGTTCGTAATAGCTAGAACTTACGTTCTTCATATCAGCCGTCATGGCAAAAGGTTTTAACTTTGTAAACAGGTTCTTAAAATTAAAATCACCCCGTATACCGGTGTTGTCGGATTGTAAAAACAGCTTTTTCATGGTTAGGTCGTTCAAAACCCCGCTGATTTGCGAAGAAAAGTTCACCTCCTTGCCCTTTCCGAACTGGTCGTACAGCATGTTGATTTCGTCGAACGCCACCGTGGAATCGTCAAAATCGGCGGTCAGTTGTACTTTGTCCAGAAAGTCCTTAAAATCTTCACGTTCGTAATCGAATACCACGTTCCCCTTCAAATGAGATCTCGGGGTATTGATAAGCAACGAATCCAAGCGTATCTGCTCTTGGGTATACTTGAATTCGGTAGCCATTTTCTCGACCACGATGCCCCTATCGCTCTTAAATGACATCGCTTTGATATCTGCAGTGACTTGGGGACCCGATATCTCAAAATCGTTCGCACTGATATTGAGTCCCGTGAAATGGAGCATTTGTTCGGTTTCCCGATTTTCGTCTATAAGGATAAAATTGCTATTGGCGATCTCTACATCGGATGAAGAAAAGAAAAAGGAAGGCCTATTCGGGTCCTTTGGGCGGCCATCGTCCAATTTATTAATAAACACCTCCAAATTCGTACTCGTAGTGTCGCGGTAGGTCTTCAGTTTAAAATCGAGCTCATCGATGTAGATGTCCCCGAATTCGAGTTGGCCCTTGACCAGGTTCCGGACGCTCAATATCGAAGTAGTGAGCTCATTGACGTAAAAAAGTGTATCATTTTGATAATCAGCGATATAAACCCCTTTTAAGTTGGTATTCCAGGAAATCAAAGAAATGCGCAGCTTATCAATACTGATATGCGTACCAAAATCTTTGTTGATGGTATCGGCGGCATATCGGGCAAAACTGGTCTGAACAATGGGCATGGAGAGTATGAGCGTACCCAATACACTGATCAGCAAAAGCACCAGCATGGTCCGGATCAGTATTTTTCTCAGTTTTTTGATGGATGAAAAATGTTAAATATTAGCTGTCTGCCAGTGCCGTTCGGGCGGACTCGATGTTTTCGTTTAACAATAGCTCGAAATTAATAACTTTGCACTCAATTTTTATTCCAAAACCATTGAAAAATCAAAGTATTCACATTCTTGCCATTGAATCTTCTTGCGACGATACTGCCGCTGCGGTTTTACAGGATAAAAAAGTGCTCAGCAACATTGTCGCCACCCAAAAAATTCACGAGGAATATGGGGGCGTTGTACCCGAACTGGCCTCACGGGCGCACCAACAAAACATTGTTCCGGTAGTACACCAAGCTTTGATCAAGGCAAATATCGGTAAAAAAGACGTATCTGCCATAGCTTTTACACGCGGACCTGGCCTTATGGGATCTCTGCTGGTAGGCACCTCTTTTGCGAAGTCCCTTGCCTTGGGCCTGGGCGTTCCGCTGATCGAGGTCAACCACATGCAAGCCCATATTTTAGCGCACTTTATCGAGGATGAGAATCAGGATGAAGGTGAAGGCGATAGCAGTGACGAGCGCGAAATAATGGACGAAGCTCGTGGTGCCCCAGAATTTCCGTTTCTGGCCATGACCATCAGCGGTGGACACACGCAAATCGTACTGGTAAAAAATTATTTCGATATGGAAATCTTGGGTGAAACTTTGGACGATGCCGTCGGGGAAGCCTTTGATAAAAGTGCAAAGATATTGGGACTCCCCTACCCCGGTGGCCCCCTTGTGGATCAATATGCACAAGAAGGAAATCCTGATGCCTTTCCCTTCCCCAAACCCAAAGTAGACGGACTCAATTTCAGTTTCAGCGGTTTAAAGACCAGCATTCTCTATTTTATACAGCGGGAAACTGCTAAGAACCCGGATTTTATAGCGGATAATTTAAAGGATATTTGTGCCTCCATCCAAAAGACCATTGTAAATATTTTGATGGATAAGCTTAAAAAAGCCTCGAAACAGACCAATATTACCCGTATTGCGATCGGGGGCGGGGTTTCCGCCAATTCCGGTATCCGGATGGCCCTCAAGCAAGCGCAAAAAAAACACGGCTGGACGGCCTATGTGCCCAAATTCGAATACTGTACCGATAACGCTGCGATGATCGGTATTGTGGGGTATTTGAAGTATAAAGAGGGGCTTTTCGTCGATCAAGGGGTTACTGCTAAGGCGAGGTTTCAAATTCCATATTCCAAGCGCCAAATTCCAAATTCCAAGCGCCCCCCGAAGTCTAGGGACTAAATATCAATTGATATGTGTTTATTAATCGGATAACTACGTACATTCTAAGTTTAAGTGCGGGATTTTCCGAATTCAGCACTAATTCTTTGTGATTTGGTATTTTGAATTTTGTATTTTAGTGCCATGCAACTCTTCTACAACCCCGATCTCGACGAAAGCGCTTCACACTTCACTTTCCCGGAAGATGAAAGCAAGCATATCATAAAGGTATTACGAAAAAAAATGGACGATATTTTGCATATCACCAATGGAAAAGGACAGACATTCGAGGCCAAAATTATAGATGCTAATCCTAAAAAATGTAAGGCTGAAGTGATATCCAACTCCAAAAAACACCAGAAAATGCATTGGTTCCATCTCGTGGTTGCCCCACCGAAATCGAACGATCGTTTTGAGTGGTTCTTGGAAAAAGCCACCGAAATCGGGGTCAACGAAATCACTCCGATTATTTGTGAACGCTCCGAACGTAAGATGGTCAAATACGAACGGTCGGAAAAAGTGGTACAATCCGCCATGAAACAAAGCCTTCGATCCTACCTTCCCCAACTGAACAAAGCCATCCCCTTCAAGGATTTTTTGGAAAAGGAACATAAAGAACTCCTCTTTATCGCCCACTGTGTAGATGACGAAAAAGTGGATTTAAAACGAAGGGTCGCCCCTGATCACGACGTGACCATCCTTATCGGACCGGAAGGCGATTTCACCGCAAATGAAATAGATGCCGCCGAAGAAAAAGGTTTTGTGTCCGTCTCTCTCGGTGAGGCGCGATTGCGAACGGAGACCGCCGCAATTGTGGCCTGTACTACGGTTAACATGATTAACAACAGATAGAGGGAGAAATTCCAAATTCCAAATTCTAAATTCTAAATCAAAGTCCAAATCCAAAGATTCAAATTCCTAACTCCTAATTCTCCTCTGACAATGCGTTCAATTATTTGATTACCAATCGTTAATAAAATCGAAAACTGCCCAACCGTTAAACAAAATTCGCAATTGTGAAAATGGGTCGAGCATTGTCTTTCTATCTCCTCATCCCTCATCCCTCATCCCTCATCCCTCAAAGGCTTTTAAGATATTTTATACTATCCTTAAGCGTTCCGGGATTCGACTCCATCTCGACATACGCCACTTGAACCCCACCTTTTTCCGCAGCAGCAAAGAAATCCGTCCAGTCTGCGATACCTTTGCCTAAGGCGATTTCTTTGGTGGTATCGTTGGGATCGTAATCTTGCATATGGGTTGAAATATACCGACCGGGGAATTTGTTAAAATAGGTAGACCCCTGTATACCTAGAGTAATCGGCTGAGTCTGATACTGCATTTTTACGACCTCCGGATTCAAAAAATCCAGCATATGGTCGTATTCATATTTGCCATCGAATTGGGTCTCGAATTCTGAGATATGGTTGTGGAAGCCCGCAATCATACCCGCTTTTTTTATCTTTTCCCCCATGCTGTTCATTTTGGCGCATTTTTCCTTTAGCTCATCCAAGCTTTCGGAATGCAATCCTCCGGAGGCTACAAAATGTTCAAGACCCATTTCCTTGGCGAATTCGATTCGTTCATCTAGATTGGCGTTCATCTCGTCCCACGTAAAATGGCTGCTGTTACATTTCATACCCGTATCTGTAATAATTTGCATGAGTTCTTGGCCCGAATATTTAGCCAACGGTTCAAAAGGACCCATATAGCCTTTGGGCGAGCACATTTCAACATATTCATAGCCCATTCCCGCCATTTTGTTCAAAGTGCCGGTTAGGTCTTTGCCGATATCTTCGCGTAATACGTACGACTGGAAGCCGATAGGCATGCTTACCAATTTGTTATGCGTAGCCGCAAAAATTGCATGGGGCACTTGTGATAGCAAGCCCACAGAGGCCACGGTCATTGTTCCCTTGGATAAAAATCGTCTTCGTTTCATAGTGTTCTATTTTTAAAACTGCAACGTGCAGTAGATTTGATTACTACCTATTCGTTAAAAATACGTAGTTTTAGTTCTAGGTTTAGTTTGAATCAGTGCATAAGTTCATTTTTGGATAACTTTCGATAGATTGTGGTCAATCCGGTACGAAAGAAACACAGGTACTGCTTCTTCTGCACCTCTCCCCTATGCCGGCATATCGGGCAAACTCCATCCGTTTCGATAGGTATGTTTGATATATTCCGAGGCGGATTCCAAGGCGTTCAGCTCCACATGCTCGGTATTCCATGTGGGGATGCCATTGACCATTTCGAAACCGTTGGTCTTGACCACCTTCATGGTCTCGTCGGCCCCAATATTGGTAAACTTCATGTTTTCACCGTCCCATTGCAACACCTTGTCAAGGCCTTTAAGCCGTATTGCCAAGACTCCCAAAAGCACCATCTCATTAAATGGTCCGGAATAGCCAAAATGCGCAGATCCCTCGACCCGGTTCTCGGGGGATTCCTTACAGGCCCGGATCCAATCCTGTTCATGGGGACCATCGCTGTAATCCACGGAACCCGGCACCCTTCGCAAATAGGGCGTCACTTTGGGTACGCGACCTGAAAGCAGGCGCGGGTTAAATCCACCGCTTCCACAGATAAGGGTGTCCTCGGTACCGACGAAAATACTTCCGCCAAGCCCATCGTTCATAAAGGGCATACCCTGCTCGATCATACCGGGCCGGTCGGGTAGGAATCCTCCATCGTACCAATGCACGTCTACGGCCGGGAGGTTTAGTTTTTCCATGTTTTCCCTTGGCGGAAACTGAAAAAGTACTTTTTCGGCCTGCGGAGCACTTTCGGTATTGGCCATAGTGGAACTTCCCGATATGCCCTCCGGATATTTTAATTTGAGGGCACGGTACACGGGATCCATAATGTGGCAGGCCATATCTCCGAAGGCCCCGGTACCGAAATCCCAGAAACCCCGCCAGTTCCAAGGGGTGTAGATCTCGTGGTAGGGCCGCATAGGCGCCGGTCCGATGAATAGGTCCCAGTCGAAATTTTCGGGAATTTCCATTTTTTCGGTGGGCCGTTCCAATCCCTGGGGCCAAATCGGGCGGTTTGTCCACGTATGGGCTTCCTTAACCTCGCCGATCTCGCCGTTCCATATCCATTCGCAGAGTTGGCGTACCCCGTCACCGGAATTGCCCTGATTGCCCATTTGTGTTGCTACAGGATATTTTTCCGCCAATTTAGTCAACAAACGGGATTCATAAACGGAGTGCGTTAGTGGCTTTTGGCAATAAACGTGCTTGTTCGCGGTCATTGCCGTTGCAGCTATTGCCGCATGGGTATGGTCAGCGGTGGCCACCAACACCGCATCCATCGATTTGCCGAGTTTGTCGAACATCTTGCGCCAATCGTAATATTTTTTTGCTTTGGGAAAGGTATCAAAACAACGTTGGCTATAGTTCCAGTCGATATCGCAAAGCCCGATAATGTTTTCGGTGTTCATGGCCACAAGATTCTGAAGGCCCTTGCCCCCCACCCCGATACCGACGATGTTCAGTTTGTCGCTGGGCGCTTTGTGGCCCAATCCGCTGACGGCAAAGCTGGGCACGATACTGATACCCGCCCCGACGACCATAGATGTTTTGATGAATTCCCTGCGAGAGCTGTTTTTTGGTTTCATAGGGCCATATGGTTTAATTCCTTTGGATATTCCATCGGTCATTTATAAAACGGCGTTACCTTGTTGGCAGCTTTATAACGGAAAGGTAATAAATAAAAACAATGTTTTTAGCCCTTCGAAACAATGCTATGTTCAAGTGACTTCCACAATCCACACAATGGACATTACCATATTATTAGGATGGTGCGTAGGCACAAATCCAAAGTTTAAATCCCTGATAATACATTATATTTGACCCGTTCCCAAAAGTTGGTTCTCCCATGAAAATACAGTACTGCGTCGATTACGCGGAAATGAGTCGATTGAGCAGCGATACGATAGTTTCTGGCTTAAAAAAAAAACCGGGGCAGTCGATCTGTACCGCTACTGGGAATTCCCCAATGGGCGTATACCAAAATCTGGCAGCTAAATGCTTCAACGAACCGGAAATATTTGAAAAGCTACGGATAATAAAACTGGATGAATGGGGCGGGATACCTACCACAGATCCAAATTCGTGTGAAACTTTTATAAGGGACATAATTCTTCTTCCCCTCCATATTTCCTCCGACCGATATATTTCATTTAAGAGCGATTCCACAAACCCTATTAATGAATGCAAACGGATACAACAAGAACTCGCAAATAATGGCCCGGTCGACATTTGTATTTTAGGTTTGGGAACGAATGGCCACATTGGATTCAACGAACCGGCAGGGGTTTTGATTCCGTTCTGTCACGTCGCGAAACTTTCCGAAAATTCACTACAGCATCAGATGGCACATTCAATGGATAGAAAGCCTCGCTATGGATTGACGCTGGGTATGGCGGACATACTCCAATCAAAAAAAATCATTCTTTTGGTTACCGGATCGGAAAAACAAAATGTGATTTCCCACTTACTATCAAAACAGATTACGACACAGCTGCCCGCATCCTTTTTATGGGTGCATAATGATGTAGAATGTTTTATTGATTCAAAGGCATTATGATTATTCTTACATTTGGCACACATTAACTCCGTTATGACACCGAACTTTCACCACAACCTACCCAAATTTATGTTTTACATAGGGCTTCTATGCTTTTTCATGGCAACCGCGAACGCTCAGCAGATTGCAGTGCTAAAATACAACGGCGGCGGGGACTGGTACAGTAACCCCACATCGTTGCCGAACCTGATTCGCTTTTGCAATGCGAATATCGGCACGAAAATCACGGAAAAACCGGAAACCGTCGAAGTCGGTAGTCCTACCATCTTTCAATATCCGTTTTTGCACATGACGGGGCACGGCAACGTTGTTTTCTCTGAAGAGGAGGCCGAAAATCTGCGTATCTATCTATTATCCGGTGGATTTTTACATATCGACGATAATTACGGAATGGCGCCCTATCTTAAAAAAGAATTGGTCAAAGTATTTCCCAATAAGGAATTGGAAGAACTGGGTGCAGACCATCCTATCTTTAAGGAGATATACAAATTTCCGGAAGGCCTTCCAAAAATACATGAACACGACGGCAAACGGCCACAGGCATTTGGTATCATACACGAAAATCGACTGGTTTTGTTGTTCACTTTCGAAAGCGACCTCGGCAACGGATGGGAAGACCCCTCGGTACACAACGACCCCGAGGAAGTACGCAAGAAGGCACTTGAAATGGGGGCAAATATCGTGGCGTATGCCTTTGGGCATTGAATACGGTTAGCCGTGGCAGATAGCAGACAGCTGTTTTTAGCTAGTACTAAAACCTTTTTTAGAAAAAGGAAACTCGTAAAACCTCAGACATATAATTTTTTTTAAACAATGACCGCAAAAACAATATCCTCAGGAATTTTACGAGCTGTGGCCATTATGCTGGGTATCGCCCTACTTCTGTATTTCCTATGGCAAATTCAATCCGTAATTGCATATTTGGCCATTGCGGCGGTGATTGCCCTGATCGGAAGCCCCGTGGTGTACTTTTTGACTCGAAAATTGAAATTCCCCAAGCTGTTGGCGGTAATTCTTACCATGCTGTTTTTGCTGGGCATTTTTGTAGGAATCATCGCCCTGTTTGTGCCGTTATTGACTGAACAAGGTAAAAACCTGTCTTTGCTTGATATTGATGCCCTACAAGAAAACCTGAATTCGCTGTATTCCGAGATTACCCTGTATTTTGGGGCTACACCCGAAGTGGTCAATCAAATGCTGCTGAAATCCGACCTTGAAAAAAGTGTTTTGGAACGTTTCGATGTCGGCTTTATTCCCAATTTTTTAAATAAATTCTTAAACGTATTGAGTACGGCTAGTATCGGTCTGTTTTCAGTGCTTTTTATTTCCTTTTTCTTTTTGAAAGACCGACTGTTGCTACAAAAGGGGATTTTGGCTTTCGTGCCGAAAAATAAGGAAGACGGTACGGTACATTCTATTGAAAAAATCAATACGCTTTTGTCTCGGTATTTTGTCGGGCTGTTGCTACAGATTTTTGTACTCTTTTTGATTTACACCATTACCCTATTTCTCATTGGTATCGAAAACGCCATTGTAATCGCCTTTCTATGTGCACTGTTCAACATCATTCCGTACGTCGGTCCGATCATCGGAGGCTTGGTCATGATCACACTTACCATGACCAGTAATTTGGGCATGGATTTCAGTACCGTAATCTTGCCAAAAGCGGGCTATGTTCTTATCGGTTTGGCGGTAGGCCAATTGGTCGATAATTTCTTCTCGCAGCCGCTCATTTTTTCCAACAGCGTAAAATCACATCCGCTCGAAATTTTCTTGATCATTATCATCGCCGGATTGCTTTTCGGGGTCGTTGGAATGATAGTCGCCGTGCCTGGATACACCGCAATAAAGGTAATCTTGAAGGAATTTTTAGCGGATAACAAGGTTGTTAGATCGCTGACAAAAAGTCTATAGCTTAGGTTTGAATAAAAGGATATTACATACTGGTGTTCAAAAATTTATAACTGATAATTTAGATACTGACATCATGTCAGTTCTACTCAAAAAGCCTATTTTCGAGGGAATTTCGAACCAAGAGCTCGCTCAACAGCTTGAAGCCCGAAAAAAAAGTGAAAAAAAACTGCCCACTTGGTTCGGTACTTCTGGAATTTACTACCCGAACAAGTTAAATATCGAGCAAACTTCCTCCGAGATTACGGCAAGGTATAAGTCAGAAATCGTATCCGGAAAATCCCTCTTGGATGCTACTGGGGGATTCGGTGTTGACAGCTACTTTTTCAGTCAAAAGATCGGGCAGGTTTTCCACTGTGAAATCGATGAAAATCTCTCCCAGATCGCTGCCCATAATTTTGAAGTTTTAGGGGCGGGAAATATTAAAATCCTCCCAACCGACGGCATAGAATTTTTAAGGGATGTACCGACCCGTTTTGATTGGATTTATCTAGACCCTTCCCGAAGAAATGACAGCAAGGGAAAAGTATTTCGGTTATCGGATTGCCTACCCAATATTTTGGATAAATTGGAACTGATATTTACCAAATCAGATAACATCCTTTTAAAAACATCCCCGTTACTGGATTTTACCATCGGTGTTGCGGAATTGAAATTCGTGCAACAAATACATGTCGTTGCGGTAAACAATGAAGTAAAAGAACTACTGTGGCTATTGAAAAAGGGATATACGGGCCAAATTAGGGTCAAGACCATTAACTATTCCAAAACCGGGGCCGAAACCTTCAATTTTGAGCTATCCGAAGAAAAGAAAGTGGTTCCGTGGTATTCACGACCCCTTTCCTATATATACGAACCCAACGCGGCCATCCTAAAATCAGGGGCCTTTAAGCTAACGGGAGTTTATTTTGGACTCAAGAAACTTCATGAGCATACGCATTTGTACACCTCTGAAAAATTAATCGATTTTCCGGGTAGGCGGTTCAAGGTGAATAAAGTTGTGCCGTATACCAAAAAGGATGTCAAAAGCTTGGGCATAAAAAAGGCAAACGTGAGTACCCGGAATTTTCCGGAAAGCGTGTCGGACATACGGAAGAAGTTTAAAATTGCCGATGGCGGAACCAAGTACCTTCTATTTAGTACCGATACCCATGAAAAGCGGATGGTACTATGCTGTTCGAAGGATTGAAATATTAAATCCGTCTGGTTTCTACTTGAATGGTAAAGGATATAATCCAGTTATCTTTGCATATAAAAATAAACAATGACTTGACTTCGGTAATTCATTGAAAGAAAAATCTTTAGAAATGCTGTTATTATTAACAATCAGTGAAAATTTAACATTCGTAAAAAATCATATCCCAAAAGAGCACATACCCAAGGAAATCAACAATTTAATGGAGTTTTCAAAATCTAAGCCATCAAATTTAGGGAGTGGTAGTCAAAAAATCATAATTTTCAATCCATATTATCATAAAATTTTAGTATCATTACCGGCGAATTTGGTTTTTGTTAACACCCTACAAGTAGTACCGCGTTACCAGAAATTGAAATTCAACTAATTAAAACTAACAAACAAACGATTATTATGAATCAAAAGCGTACAACAAATTATGTGTTACGGCCCAAAAGAAAGAGTATTTCTTTGGGTATCGGTTTTTTTTCAATGCTACTGTGTCTAGGTTCTCAACTTGCCCTGGCCAATTCATTAAAAACGATTAGCAGTAAAACAAATGACATTATTCAGTCAACGATTACCGGTACGGTAGTCGATAGTGAGGGGATACCGCTACCGGGTGCCAACATACTCGAAAAAGGGACCACCAATGGTACCCAGACCGATTTCGATGGTAATTTTACTCTAGAGGTCGAAGATGGTGCGACATTAGTCATCAGTTACATCGGTTTTACGAGGCAAGAAGTTGCCGTTGACGGGCAAACCTCAATCAATGTGACTTTGGCCGAAGATGCCGCGGCTTTAGACGAGGTCATCGTTACGGGCTATCAAACGGAGACCAAGCGTGAAACTACCGCTGCGGTCTCTATCGTAAAGGCCGAAGAATTGGCGGCCGTACCTTCGGGTAACGTAGAACAGCAATTACAGGGCCGTGTGGCCGGTGTAACGGTTATAACGAACGGTCAACCCGGGTCAACGAGCCAAATTCGAATTCGTGGTTTCGGTGCCTTTGGTGGTAACCAACCTTTATATGTGGTCGATGGATTACCAGTCGGTAATACCGAATTTCTAAATCCGGATGATATTGAAACGACCACGGTTTTGAAAGATGCTGCTGCAGCCTCCATTTACGGGGCAAGAGCGGCTAACGGGGTCGTGGTCTATACTACGAAAACCGGTTCCAGGGGAACACAAAAAACAGAGGTGACCGTAAACATTTCCAGTGGAGTTTCCGATCCGAATGCAGGAAGGGCAAAACAAATATTGAGCCCAATCGATCAGGCGAGATACACGCACATAGCCTATGAGAACAACGCCGCGGCCTTGGGCCAACCGGTCGAATACAACCATCCGCAGTACGGCACCAACCCTACACCTACCTTACCGGATTACCTGTATGCTAATGGCCCTAGTGGGGTTTCCGGAAGCCAGGTCAATGTCGCGGAAATTCGTAAAGCTTTTGAAAACGATCCTGACAATACCTTTCTGATCCGACCTAACCTGAGAGGTACCAACTGGTACAAGGAAATCACGAGGATAGCACCTATAAGCCGATTTACAGTGGGCTTCAAAGGAGGTACGGAAAATGGACGTTTCTATTCCGGCATTTCAGGGCAAAATCAGAACGGTATATTATTGAACAATGATTTTTCAAGATACACCGCACGGTTCAACTCCGAATGGGACATTGCCCCGTGGTTAAGTATCGGTGAGAATTTTCAGGTAACCTATCGCTCCCAGACCGGTGGGTTTGGAGATGCTGGAGGTATTGGTGGTGCGAACGACGAATCGTTTATTCTATCGTCCTTTAGAATGTCTTCTATCATACCGGTTTATGATGAATTTGGTAGCTTTGCGAGTACCAAGGCTGCAGGTTTCGGGAACGCGAGAAACCCGGTACGCCAGTTGGTGAACGACGATAGCAAAGATACTAGTTACTCCATTGGGGGCACCGGTAATGTCTATCTGCTTATAAAACCCTTTGACGGTCTTACGCTAAGGTCTAGCCTCGGCGGTGGGTATAGTAATTATTATTTTACCAATTATGGATTTAAATATTTGGGGGATGCTGAACCGCAGGCTAATGACAGTTACGGTGAAGGTAGCGGCTTTAACTTCAACTGGACCTTTACCAATACGGCCAGTTACGATAAACTATTCGGCGTACATCGCATCAAGGCTTTGGCCGGGGTAGAAGCATTAAACACTGGAATCGGTCGAAATATCAACGGTTCAGGTTTAAATCCGTTCTCCACCGACCCTGACTTTCAGAGCTTGAGCGTAGTGCAAAGTCCTGTTGTAAACAGTAATCAATTCAAAGGCGTGAATTTCTTTTCCGTTTTTGGGAAATTGGATTATAACTATGACGAGAAATATTACCTAACGGGCGTACTACGTCGCGATGGCGCCTCACGTTTTGGGGGAAATAACCGGTATGGTGTTTTTCCAGCGGTTTCTGGCGCTTGGCGGGTCATTGCAGAACCATTTATGCAGAATCAAGATGTCATCACGGACCTCAAATTCCGTGGAGGCTGGGGTCAAATGGGAAATTCCAACAACGTAGATCCCAACAACCAATTTTCTTTATATAACTCCAATAGGGCAAGAACTTTTTATCAGACCACGGGGCAGGCTTCCGGTGCCGATGAGGGTTTTGCCCAAAGCCGTATCGGAAACCCCGATGCGAAATGGGAAACCAGTACGACTCTGAACCTTGGTTTCGATGCTAGTTTCTTTAACAACAAACTGGAATTTATTGTGGATTGGTGGACAAAGGATACGGAAGATTTACTCTATCAACTGCCTTTGCCAGGTGTTACCGGAAATTATGCCTCTGCGCCCTCGGTCAACATAGCCGAAATGTCGAATAAGGGATTGGATTTTGAAATCGTAGGAAGGGGTAACTTTACCGACGACTTTAGTTTCGAAGTGAGCATGACCAACTCGTTCCTAAAAAATGAGATTGTTTCCTTGGCCCCGGGTCTAGAATTTTTTGACGGTCCAGCGCTTCGAAATATTGTCGCAACACGAAATGCTGTCGGGCAGTCGCTTTCTTCTTTCTTCGGTTACAACGTAGTGGGATATTATAATACGCAAGCCGAAGTGGAGAATTCTCCTGAACAGGATGGCAAGGGTTTGGGACGTTTCAGATATGAGGATGTCGATGGCGACGGGGTAATTACCCCTGAGGACCGTAAATTTCTGGGAAGTCCGGTAGCCGATTATACCGGTGGTATTACCCTAAATTTAAAGTATAAGGCTATTGAGTTCGAAACCTATTGGTTCGGGTCTTTCGGTAACGAAATCTGGAACCAGTCTAAATGGTATACCGATTTCTACGGGGTATTCGAAGGCTCGGCCAAAGGGGTCGCCGCTTTTAATTCTTGGACTCCCGAACTTGGTAATAACGCTGAAGCACCGATTTGGGAAAGTGCTTCCAACTTTAGTACCAATGCCATAGGCAACTCTTGGTATGTGGAAGATGGCAGTTATGTGCGTTTACAGCGTTTGGCCCTTTCTTATGATTTTCGGGGTGTCTTGACCGAAAAACTTGGGTTGACCCGATTAAAGATCGGTGTTGCGGCCAACAATATTTGGACGATTACAAATTATAGCGGTCAGGATCCGCAAGTTGGTGGCGCCGTAGATACCAGTTTTGGTGTCGATGTCGGAAACTATCCGGTAGCCCCGCAATACCTTATTAATTTTGAAATCGGAATTTAATGACTCATAATACTCTTGTGATATTTAATTCGACAAAAAAACTTATATTTAAAAAAAAATTATGAAAACAGTACTTAGAACAAAAATAGTGGCCTTGACGGTCGTGCTGGTTGCAATGGGAGTCTCCTGTAGCGACGAGTTTTTAGAAGTGGCTCCTACAGGTACGTTAGCGGATGCGCAGGTAAGCACGCTTGACGGTATCGAAGGACTTTTAATCGGTGCCTACTCCATGATTAACGGAGGCTTGAACGGTGACCGTGCGGCAGCGCCGAACCATTGGATCACCGGATCGATCCTCGGCGGGGACGCCAATAAAGGTACGGACCCCGGAGACGATGCCGAACTGGCCACCATACAGCGATTCCAGAACGACCCGACCTATAATAGGTTTAACAATCTATGGAACGCTCGGTACGAAGGCGTGAGTAGGTGCAACGCCGTATTGGCCACGATTGAGAAATCGATTGACTTGATACCAGCCGAAAGGGCTGCCAGTTTACGGGCTCAGGCCAGAATGTTAAGGGGTCATTTTTACTTTGACCTGAAAAAACACTTTAACAATATTGTAGTATTCGATGAAACCCTCGCATCAACAGAAATTGCTGAACTTCCTAATAATGGGGATGCTTGGGCCCAGATTGAGGCCGATTTTCAGTTTGCCTACGATAATCTTGACGAAGTAACCGATGCCGGTAGGGTCAACAAGTGGGCCGCTGCAGCTTATATGGGCAAAGCAAAATTATTCCAACAAAAATATGCTGAGGCCAAAACCTGGTTCGACGATACTATCGCCAATGGTGTTACTTCTAACGGTTTAAAATACCAATTGTTAGATGATTACGCCCAAATTTTCAACGCCGATAACGATAACCATGCCGAATCAGTTATGGATGTGGAGTCTTCGAACGAAACAGGTAGTGTAGAAAACGCCAATTGGTGGGACGATTTGAACTATCCCTATCAAACGGGTAGTGCTGGCCCAGGCGATTGCTGTGGCTTCTTTCAACCCAGCTTTGAACTGGCCAATTCCTTTCGTACAACCCCTGCCGGTCTCCCCTTATTGGATCAATCATATAGAAGCCCTGAAAACGAATTGGTTACGGACATGGGAGTTGGTGCGGATGAACCCTTTACCGCCGATGCCGGGCCTCTAGATCCTCGTATCGACTTTTCCATTGGAAGAAGAAGCATTCCCTATTTGGGATGGCAACCATTCCCAGGCGCCTCTTGGATACGGGTACAGAATTATGGAGGGCCTTATGCTCCCAAGAAGTATGTGTATTATGTCAATCAAGATGGGGTCTTTACCGATGCTAGTTCATGGACCCGCGGTTACGCGACAATGAACTACACCATTATCCGTTTTGCGGACGTACTATTAATGGCCGCCGAAGCCGAGATCGAACTTGGCAATTTGGAACAGGCACGAACCTACGTCAATCAGGTAAGGGCCAGAGCGGCGCAATCGGAATTTTGGATAAAGAACGAAGACGGCACTGATGCCGCCAATTATGTAATCGCCGAATATTCCCCGGCACAATTTGCCACTGCAGCATCCGCTACCGAAGCGCTACGTTTTGAACGTAAACTCGAACTTTCAGGTGAAGGACATCGGTTTTTTGACTTGGTCCGTTGGGGGGTAGCTGCCGACGTAATCAATGAATACATCGATTATGAGGTTCAATTTTTAGCATCCGCTTATGGAGGCGGTAATTTTACCGCAGGAAAGAACGAATATTTACCGATACCCCAGACGCAACTTGATTTACAGCCTGGCGTGTTGACGCAAAACCCTGGGTGGTAATTAAAAACTAACAGGATTATTCAAAAAGCTGCCTATTCCGGCAGCTTTTTTTTGTTTCTTCCTAGCCGTTCCCGCATCTTTGCCTCGTATTTCCCCAAACCAATGAATAAAAAAAGTTCATGAACCGTCTACGTCCTTTTTTGAAGTATCACAGCTACCAGCTCGTGATATTTCTCTTGATCTTAAGTTCCAGTTGTACCGATTCGGCAGACTTTACCCGTTTCGTAAAAATCGATTCGTCAACATCAGGCCTTGACTTCAACAACCAACTCTCCGAAAACGACTCCATCAATATCATTGATAACGAATTCGTTTATAACGGTGCCGGGGTAGCTTTGGGCGATCTAAATGGCGATGGCATGGATGATATTCTTTTAGCGGGCAATCAAGTAGACAATACTCTTTTTCTGAACAAGGGAAAACTTCAATTTGAAGATATATCGGCCGTCTCTAAAATCACAAAAACCGATTCCCTGCAGTGGTCATCGGGAGTTTCTGTAATCGATATCAACACCGATGGCAAATTGGATATCTACATATGCAATACCTTTCGAAAAGTAGGTTCACAGCGTAAAAATCTGCTTTACGTAAATCAAGGGAACACTACCGAAGGGATTCCTGAATTCAGGGAAATGGGAGAAGCCTACGGAATAGCGGATGACAGCTACTCATCCCATGCCCAATTTTTCGATTATGACAACGACGGTGATCTAGACCTGTTCATTGGAGTGAATCGTATCGAAGGCATCGACCCTACCCAGTTCAGACCTTTAGACGATGATGGCTCGTCATTGAGCAAAGATCGGCTCTATGAAAACCAATGGAACGATAGTTTGAAACGGCCCCACTTTATAAACGTTTCCGAGAAAGCAGGTATACGCTACCACGGCTATAGCCATAGCACGATCATTAATGATTTTAACGACGACGGATGGCTCGACATCTACGTGGCCAACGACTTTTTGAGCAACGATTTAGTCTACATCAACAACCACGATGGCACTTTCACCAACCGCGCGCGCGATATGTTCAAGCATTTCAGTCTCTCGTCAATGGGCAGCGATATTGCCGATATAAACAACGACGGTCAAATGGCGCTGTACATAACGGAAATGCAACCCTATTACAACAAACGTAAAAAATTGTTTCAGGGGCCAAGTAATTATCATAAAGAAATTTTTACCCGAAAATTCGACTACGAAAAGCAATATACCCGCAATACATTGCAGATAAACCATGGCATCAATTCTGAAACCGGCCTCCCAGTTTTCGGGGAAATAGCCATGCTTGCGAATGTTAAGGAAACGGATTGGAGCTGGGCGCCCTTATTTGCCGACTTCGATAATGACGGATTACAAGATCTATTTATTACCAATGGTTTTCCAAAAGATGTTACGGACCGTGATTTTGGTGATTTTCGGTCCACGGCTAAACAATTCGTAAGTAAAGAAAAGCTAATAGCCGCCATTCCCCAGATCAAGATTCCCAATTTTATGTTTCGCAATAAAGGAAACTACGAATTTGAGGATACGACGGAAGCTTGGGGCCTTAATTTCCCTACCTACTCCAATGGGGCCGCTTATGGCGACCTCGATCAGGATGGTGATCTAGACTTGGTCGTAAACAACATCAACGAGAATGCCCTCTTACTCGAAAACAAGACGAACGAACTTAACAGCGACGACCATTATATTCGGATAAAACTAAAGGGCACCGAAAAAAATCCGGCAGGCATCGGGGCCACCGTCGAAATTTTTGCGGACAGTCTCCGTCAAAAAAAATCGCTCTTGACCGGTCGTGGATATCTTTCGCAACCCGAAACCATCCTACACTTCGGTTTGGGGAAAAGAAGCTCGATCGATAGCCTTAGCATACGTTGGCCAGACGGCAAAAGTCAAAAGTTAGCTAGGATCGCTGTCGATACCGTGCTTACCATTGCCTATAATCCATCGGCCACCGTCCAGCAAACGAGTAAGGATACGACTGATGTCGTCCTTTTTCAAAAGGCAGACACAAAGTACAACCTGAACCATCTGGCCGAAGATCAGGATTTTATCGATTTTAATTTCCAAAGCACCTTGCCGCATAAATTCTCACAATACGGTCCCGCACTATCCGTTGGCGATATTAACAACGACGGCCTTGACGATATGTTCGTTGGGGCGAGTCGTGGTTTTAGGGAAAAATGGTTTATCCAGCAAAAAGACCAACGCTTTGTACAGCAAGAAGTGGCCTATAAAAGTTCTCCGGAATTACACGAGGAAGATGCGGGCACCCTGCTCTTCGATGCGGATAACGATGGTGATCTAGATTTGTACATCGCGCGTGGGTGCGCCCAATATCCCTCAGGCCATGAATTTTATAGGGATGTGCTGATGATCAATGATGGCAAAGGCAATTTCACCGATTCACAAAATAGTCTACCCGATATGCGAACGAATTCCTCCGCGGTCAAGGCGGCGGACTTTGACCGTGACGGCGACCTAGACTTGTTTGTCGGCAGCAGGGTCTTGCCTTTCGCTTACCCGAAGCCAGACCGTTCGTACATCCTTAGAAATGAAAGCAGCAAGGACCATCCCAAATTTGTGGATATTACAAAGGATATGTCCCCCGAATTGGAATTTCCCGGTTTGATCAGCGACGCCCTCTGGACGGACTTTAACGGGGATTCTTGGCCCGATCTTATCTTGGCCGGTGAGTGGATGCCGCTTCGATTTTTCAAAAATGAATCAGGGAAATTGGTAGAAGTAACGGAAGCTACCGGAATCGCAAATTATTTGGGATGGTGGAACAGCCTGGCCGCGGCCGATCTTGATAACGATGGTGATATCGACTACATCGCCGGTAACGTAGGCGAGAATATCAATTTTAAAGGCTCGAGGGAAGAGCCGGTACGTATCTATGCCAAAGATCTCGATGGCAATGGAAGCATAGACCCTTTGATTTCCTTTTATCTTAGGGACAGCATTGGAACCAAAAAAGAATATCTATACCACCCATGGCAAGATGTTACGAAACAATACGTCGGCATTCGAAAGAGGTTCAATTCGTACGGGGAATTCGGGGAATCGACCTTACCCGAAATGTTTCCCGATGGATTGTTGGACGATGCTACAATACTTTCATTGAACTACATGAAAACGGCCTGGATAGAAAACTTAGGGGGTGAAAATTTCAAAATGCACGCCCTGCCCATTGCTGCTCAAATCGCCCCGATTTACGGAATTCTTCCACAAGATTTAGACGGGAATGGAAGTATGGATCTCTTGCTAGTCGGCAACGATTTCGGGATGGAAGTCCAGCAAGGACCCGCAGACGCCCTGGTCGGACTTGCCCTTAATAATAAAGGAGATGGCAGCTTTGAACCTATTTCGCTGGATAAAAGTCAATTCTTTGTGCCCGGGGACGGCAAAAGCCTTAGCCTATTAAATCTCAACAATGAAAAAAATCTGGTAGTGGCTTCCCAAAACAATGATTCGTTAAAGGTATTTGAGCGTTATCAGAAGTATCCGAGTGAAATCATTCCATTACGGCCTAATGAAGTCAAGACCGAGATCAGCTTTCAGAACGGAGAAAAACAGCTATCGGAATTTTACTGGGGCAGTACGTTTCAATCGCAATCAAGCCGATCGGTTACGGTACCCCTACAAGCCTTGGAAATTCGTTTTTACGACAATTCTGGCAAAAAAACGCGAAACCTGAAAATCAATAATTAATCGACCAACCCATTTTCCAAAATCACCATATCAAAATCGGATTCGCGCCACTTTTTTGATAAATCCTCCGGAACAGGCGTAAAAGAATAGGTGAAACAGGTGAGCACTATGTCTTCATCACCATCTTTGTCGACATCACCGGCATCCATCAGAAACCATCGTCCGGAAACATTTTCAGGTAAGCCATACGGCTCAAAACTAAAATCGGAACTGTTTGTATTTTCCAAAAACACAAACGATTTTTCGGGCCGGGTATCATAATCGGGGAAAGTGGAAATGAGAGCGATATCAATGTCCCCATCTTGATCAAAATCCCTACTAACACTACGTGTTGCCCCATACAAGGGATAGAAGAAAGCTTCGGAAAAATGGTTGGATCCATCATTTAAATGAATCCGTAGTCCATGATACGGCTTTAGTACCGGCGTTTTATCGCCATTATCGCCGTGTACCGTAATAATGTCCTGATCCCCGTCACCATCATAATCCAAGGCTTCGAACCAACTGCTACCGTATAGTGGACTAAAACGAATGACCTGTTCAGCCCTGAAATCAAGGTCGCCGAACTGATAAAAAATAGTGATGCCTTCATCTCCTTGGGCCGTCATTACGATAATATCGTCCTTTCCATTTCCATCCATGTCCCGAACAATCGTTCTCAGTGCTCCCGGACGGTTCAAAAGTAATTTTTTCTCGAATACCGAATCATTCCCTTTCACTAAAAGGGAGAGCTGGCCCGTGAGATTCCCAAATTCGCAGACGACTATTTCCTTAGTACCGTTTTTATTAAAATCATGGGTCAAGGTATGTACGGGGCGGTGGAATTCAAAAGGCAATGGGACACTCGACCCCTTAGACACCCTATAAATCTTACCTGCTAAAATCTCCGAAGGCTCAAGAATACCCACAATGGTAATAAAAGCTGTACTATCAGTTTCGATAACGTCTGTAATGGTGTTATCAAGGGTGAATTTTTTCTCGATGGCATCTTTAACGGCGTCGTATTCAAAAACTCGTCCTCGGATATCGGCTGCTATTATTTTATCCCTTTTTAAATCGTATTCGGCAAAAGTGATATAACTGCCCCGAATGCTATCAATATTTACCAAATGCGGTGAAAATTGGGATATAGGTATTAAACTCCCGAACTTATCGTTTTTACGCAAGCTGTCCGGTGCATTGGAAACCACATAGTCCACGAGCATTCGCCATTCTTCCTTTGAGATGATAGGCGCCACAGAATACACGCCGGTTGCTGTCGCTGCATATTGCTCTTCGAGAGAATATCCTTTATACGGATTATAGGTAGAATCCCGAATCCCCATTCGTGCCCCCATTTCGGGCAGTATTTTATCTTTCCATAAGTTTTTCGGCAAATCTTGGATAGCAGGAAGCATATGGCAGCTGGCACATTTAGCTTCGTACAATGCCTCTCCTTTTGCTTCATTAGTATTCGAGCAGGAAACGCCGATAAGCAACCAAAAGATATTTAGGACAAAAACTATTTTCTTGTGCATATAGTTGTCAAAGGTACTTCTCTCTTACCAGTCGAATCCATTTTAGTTGTGCTGATCAATACTCCCCCTCATGCCGAAAATCCCCAAACCGATACTTGACCGTCCGTTTTAGTGGAATCTGCATGCCACCGGTCTCTTCGAGCCAGTCGTAAATTGCGGTGGACATCGATTTGGCAACATCCTGTTTATCAGGGTCGGCAATCAGGTTGTACATCTCATCGGGATCATTTTCAAGGTCGTAAAGTTCGTTTCGGTCCCAGATGCCCTGGTATTTGATGTATTTGTATTTATCCGTTCGCATACCGAATACCGTGGGAGTCATAGGAAAATCGTATTCCCAATAATATTCGTAAAAAATTTCCTCGCGGGATTTTGCAGTGGTATCTCCCGTTAAAATCGGGATGAACGACACTCCTGGCATATTATCCGGTTGTTTTACGCCCGCTTCCGCCAAGACTGTTGGGCCGATGTCGATATTCTGAACCATCTGTTTTGGCGTTTTTCCGCCTTCGAACAGCTCTGGACAGCGTACCAAAAGTGGCACTTTTACCGATTCCTCATAAAAATGGCGTTTGTCAATGAGTCCGTGTTCGCCCCAACTAAAGCCGTTATCACCCATGTAAATGACCAAAGTGGAATCGTCAAGACCTTCTTTTTTCAGGTACTCCATAACGGTGCCAATGCTTTCATCGACACCCAAAAGGGTTTCACAGTAATCGACGACCATTTTATGGATGTCGTTAAAACCGTGGTACATATAATCCACCCCATGCCAGCTAACGCGCTGGTTGGCAACCCATTCGGGCCATTTTAAATCTCTGTATTCCCCTGTTAGGGTTTGACCGTAGGTACTGGGCAGTGCAATGGTTTTGCCTTTGTACTTTCCTTTGTGGCGACGTGCCGGTTGAAAACCCGCGTGTACGGCCTTGTGGGACAAATACATAAAAAACGGTTTCTTCTTGTCCCGCTGATCCAGCCAATCTACCGCGTGCTCGGTCAATAGATCGGTGATGTAGGTGGAATCTTTATAGGTTGTTCGCTTGCCATTGATGTTCAAGGTGGGGTTGTAATACACCCCTTGGCCGACGAAACTCTCCCAGTGCGTAAAGCCTGGCTGGGGCTCGTCCCCATGGTCGCCCATATGCCACTTGCCGAAAAAACCTGTCTGGTAGCCTGCTTTTTCCAGATATTCGGGAAAGAAAGTCAAATCGCCGGGATTGGGTGCCTGATTATCGACTATGGTATGTGAATGGGAAAATTGTCCCGTTAAAATCGAAGCTCTACTGGGAGAACACAGCGACGTGGTCACAAAGGTATTCGGTAAATACGCCCCTTCTGATGCCAGCCTGTCCATATTAGGCGTGTCGAGCCAAGGTACTTTTCCCGTAAAGCCCATATAATCATACCTATGGTCATCGGTGAGAATAAAAATGACGTTTCGGGGCTTCTTTTTTTGGGGATTTTCGGGATCGATGTTAGCGTTGCTCTTACCCGATAAAAGAAGGATACAGGTTAATAAGCTTAAAAACTTGAGTTTTTTCATGGAAGGGTTTTCTGATGGAGGACATTTTGATTAGCAAGGGGAATTTACTAAAAATATGGGAAAGCTTTGGCCTGATTATTTTTTGGTTGACCAACTGAACGATTCTTCACTGTTGGAAGACCAACCGGATATCTCCGAACGTATTGAATTTCCTTGTCTTGTAGCGCTTTAGCGTTTCAATGTAAAATGGCCTTTGACTTCCTCTCGGTTCAGCGCAATGGCCCTAAACCAATAATCGGAAGAAGGAAGGTTTCCCCCGTTGGATGAACCGTCCCATCCTTTGGATTCCGGATCGATTACCACGAGCAGGTTCCCGTACCGATCAAAAATATAGATTTCCCTCAGAACGATTTCGCCCACTACTTCCGGCGCGATGAACTGCCAGTAATCGTTCACGTTGTCGCCATTCGGCGTGAAAAATTTCGGAAAATCATCGGGACCTAGTTTACGCTGTACCGGAGCTTCGGTGGTACCGCACCCATTTTTATCACGGACAAAGATTTTGTGAACATCGCTGGAAACGTTCTCGAAAACGGCACTGTTCTGATACGGCCCTTCACTTTTGTCCAATGCGTATTCGTAATTTCCTTCACCGATTGCGTTTACTTCCAACCTTCTACTATTGCCGTTTTTTCTTTCGTCGATGGACGCTATTACCGCTCTTTCGGAGGCGGTAACGGTAAAGGTCTTCGAGTTGGCACATTCTATCGTATTCGTCAATCTGGTAATGGTATTGTAGGCCTGGTAGCGGTACTCCCCTATACCGGTAATCGCTACCAATTTTGTCGTAGATAGAAGGGTTTCGGTACCGTCGGAATTTATAAGGTACCAGCGATATCCATCTGCGGTATCACTGCTTTCTAGGGTGATGACCGATGTGTCTTTACAAAAACCGATATGATCTGGAAAATCCAGTTCGGGGTTTAGAGAGACCAATTCTCCTATCCTATAGTCAAAAAATGGTCCGCAATCGATAACGACGGAGGTGGTTGTAAAGCTTTCCTCAGGGCAAGAGGGCGCCATGCCGATACCATTGTAAGGCGTCAGGGTCACGTATACCGTTCCGTCTGCCGGCAGAC
>RCMY010001282.1_pt1 | contig 24015 bp, 29 predicted proteins | sample 2041341 | NCBI WGS metagenome assembly RCMY01 (sample SAMN09708234, study PRJNA481090) | Marine sediment metagenome, whole genome shotgun sequencing project.
CTGACCCGCGTATCGACGCGGATCGTCAACGAGGTGAAGGGGATCAACCGGGTGGTTTACGATTATACCAGCAAGCCGCCGGGGACTATCGAGTGGGAATAAGGCGAACTGTTTCTAATTTAAACCGGATATTCAAAGGTGTTCGGCGTATGGGAATTGACGCAATACCCATATTCAGGCTCGCATTGGCTATACGCAAAGAACGGTATTCCCTTGCCCTCGCATTAGTAGAACGCATCGAACCAAAAGTCAGTGCACAGGCAGATACTCCAACAATGCTCCCTCTGCAGTATCGAGCGCTCAAAGGCGAGCTACTGGTCAGGAACGGTAGATTTGACGACGCACGACGGTTTTTGCAGAGCCTATTGGAGGAATTTCCCACCGAAGAATCTGACAAAGCGAAATATCTAAGAATCTACACCCAATTTTGGTTAGCTGAATTGCGAGGTGATGTCGCAAGCTCAAACCACTACTCAAGGGCATCTTTGAAATTGGCGGAATATGCTTCCTCGATGATTCAGGTTCCTATCCGTGATAGCCAACTGGAAGGACCGTTTTTCGATCCTCAGATTGAGAAAGAAGCGAAATCTGCCGGTCAAAGTGTGGAAGAGTTTATACGATCGCAAGCGACCAAATAACCTTCGTCATGCTGAACTTGTTTCAGCATCCATCATGACCCAATCACCGTCTGCGAGACCGGAGAAGCGGACCCTGAAACAAGTTCAGGGTGACGACCCTTTTTCGAAAACCTCACTCCAGACCCGCATAAAGCCCCTCAAACCACCCCGGAACCACGGCGACCCGCCGTACCACTTGTCCGTGGGCCAGTTCCAGCAGCACCTCCGGGCGCTCGTTGAGCGCCGAGGCATCAAAGACCATCGCCCGGTCGGCGAGCAGCGCGGCCTGGCGGATCAGCGGCCCGTTGCGCTCGAACCGCTGGCGGATCTTTTCTTCCGGCACCGGGTGGCCGCCTTCGTCGATGCGCGCGGCAACGCGGGCGACGGCCAGATCGGCCGAGGCAAGGGTAAGATGAAACACGATCATGCGAAATCCGGCGTCGCGCGCGTCATTCAGGAGTTCGAGTTTCGAGGGATGCGAGAATACCGTTTCCATGACGAACGACTGGCCGGAGGCGATATGTTCGCGCCGCCTGGATCCGGCGATATTCGCAGCGCGGTACGAGGCCTCGGGTGATGGGTCTTCAAGCTCATCCCGCTGGATGATATCGGCATTGACGAACGGCGCAGCAATGCGTTCTGCCAGCACCGTTTCGTAAAAGGTCGATTTGCCGGCACCATTCGGCCCGGCGATCAGGAACAGGGTCGGGCGGCCAGCGATGATCGCCATCAGCCGGCGGGGCCGCTTTCCTTGCTGATCTCGCCATCGCGCAGCCCGACGCCCAGGCCCTCTGCCTTGCGCTTGGCAAATAGATTGCGCTGCGCGCTCGTGCCCGCGCGTGCCGCCCCGAACAGGCCGTCAATATAGGCTTCCTGTTCGCCAGCGGTCAGCGCATCGGGGGACAGTTTGCCGCTCAGGGCTTCTACGATGCGCGCCTGGTCGAAGAAACGCGATTTCTCTATGCTCATGCCGATCCGCACCCAGTGGCGGACCTGTCCGGCGAGCGAACGGCTCATCATCTCCGCCTCGCGGCCGATGACCTCCATAAGTTCGTCGTCAATCTTGATCGTCTTTGCCATGGTGTCAAAATGACACCAAAGTGCTATTTTGTCAAGACGCGATGATTTCCGGGCGTCGGGGCCTTGATCGCCGATGTTGACCATCGACCGGCGCGAGCTTACACCTGCTCTTAACTGATCAATTAAAAACCGGAGAATCCATCCATGAAAGCCATCCAATTGCACGCTCCCGCATCGCTCGATAATCTCAAGCTGGTTGACCTACCCGACCCGGCAGCCCCCGGCCTTGGCGAAATTGCGGTGCGGTTGCGCGCTTCTTCGCTCAACTATCATGATTATGCGGTGGTCAAGGGGATGATCCCGACCGCTGAAAATCGCATCCCGATGTCGGATGGCGCGGGCGAGGTTACTGCGGTGGGCGCTGGTGTGACGGAGTATAAGGTCGGCGATGCGGTGGTCTCGACCTTCTTTCCCGAATGGCTTGACGGCGCGATTCCGGAAGGCGGGTTCAAGCGCGTACCGGGCGACGGAATTGACGGCTATGCGGTCGAGCAGGCGGTTGGCCCTGCGACGTCATGGACGCATGCGCCCAAGGGATATAGCGCCGCCGAATCCGCAACTTTGACCTGCGCTGGCCTGACCGCATGGCGGGCGCTGTTTGTCGATGGTACGGTAAAGCCCGGCGATACAGTGCTGGTGCAGGGCACTGGCGGTGTTTCGATCTTCGCGCTGCAATTTGCCAAGGCGGCCGGCGCGACGGTGATCGCGACTTCGTCATCGAACGAGAAGCTCGAGCGGCTCAAGAAGCTCGGCGCGGATCATCTGATCAACTATAAGGAAGTCGAGGCATGGGGGCCCAAAGTGCTCGAACTGACAGGTGGTAAGGGCGTCGATTGCGTCGTTGAAATCGGTGGCGCCGGCACGCTCGACCAGTCGATGATGGCGACGCGGATTGGCGGGCATATTGCCATGATCGGTGTGCTCACCGGCTTTGCAGGGCCTGTGCAAACCGGCTTGCTGATGGGCAAAAATCTGCGGGTGCAGGGTCTGACCGTCGGCAGCCGCGCCCAGCAGACAGACATGATCGCGGCGATCGAGGCCAATGGCCTCAAGCCGGTGCTCGACCAGCATTTCCCGCTCGCCGATCTTGCCGATGCCTTCCGCCATCAGGAATCGGGCAAGCATTTCGGCAAGATTATTGTCGATATCTAGGGTCCTGCTTGGGACCGCGAATTGCGGCATCTTGCCACTGGCGTCTTGCCGACCCATATTCCGGTGATGCAACTCGACCTGGGCACCGATCCGCGAACCGAAATATTGCGGCGGATGCATCGTCGGCTGATCACAGAATTTGGCCGCGTCATCCGCCCGGATGACAAGCGCCGCGATCCGATGTGGACGCTGGTGCAGGGCGTTATCGGTGCCCGCGCCAAGACGGCTGTGTCCAATGACAATACAGACCGCCTGATTGCCGAATATGGGACTTGGGCAAAGGTCGCCGAAGCCGATTTGGACGCGCTGGCCGCTACCCTCAAAACCGCGACTTTTCCTGCGATGGCGGCGCAGCGTCTGAAGGCCTGTTTGCAGGATATTATCACCCAGCGTGGCAGTGCCACTCTCGACCATCTGGCGGATATGGGTACCGCCGAGGCCATGGCGTGGCTGGAAAATCTTCCGGGCGTTGCGCGCAAGATTAGCGCCAGCGTAATGAACACCAGTCACTTTAATCGCAGGGCGCTTGTACTGGATTCCGGACATCGCCGGGTGGTCCAGCGCATGGGGCTGGTGCCGGCCAGGGCCGATACGACCCGCGCCTTCGATTCCCTTATGCCTGTCTTGCCGCCCGAATGGTCTGCGGAAGATATCGATGAGCACCATCTGCTGGCGAAACGACTGGCCCAAACCATCTGCCGGCCCAGGCAGCCGGATTGCACATCTTGTCCCGTGCGCAGCGATTGTGAATTTGCCTGATATGCTAAAACCGGACCAGATCGAGACCGTGTACCGCCGCCTCGCCGAAGCCATGCCCGGTCGTAGCAAAACCGCAAAGGGACCGAAAGGGCAGCCCGATGCCTTCCGTTCCTGCATTTCCTGTATGCTGTCGGCGCAGTCGCTGGACCGCAACACCGCCAGGGCTGCGAGCGCGTTGTTCGTTTTGGCGCAGACGCCTGAAGAGATGCTGGAACTGGACGATCGCGATATTGCGGCGGCAATAAAACCGTGCGGACTATATAATGTCAAAACGCGCAGCATCCGGAAATTCTGCGAACATTTGCTCGCCGAACATGGCGGTGTCGTCCCGAACACGCGGGAAGGACTGCTGTCGATGCCCGGCATCGGCCGGAAATGCGCGGATATCGTGATGAGCTTCACTTTTGGTGCCGATGTGATCGCCGTGGACACCCATGTGCACCGGGTCTGCAATCGGATTGGCCTCACCGATGCGAAGACTGCGGACAAGACCGCGCAGCAACTGGAAGACTGCAGTCCCGATTGGGCCTTGCGTGACGGGCATTTCTGGCTAATCCAGTTCGGGAAGCGAATCTGCACTTCCCGGAGCCCCAAATGCGACCGATGTCCGGTCGCTGACATCTGTCTCTGGCTCAAAGCGCAGCAGAAACAGGACCAAGCCCATGAGTAACGAAACCAAAATGTACGGCATCTCCAATTGCGACACCATCAAGAAGGCGCGCAACTGGATGGAGCGCAACGGCATCAACTATGTTTTTCACGATTACAAGAAGTCCGGGATTACCCGCGAAAAGCTGGAAATGTGGGTGATGATGGTCGGCTGGGAAGCGCTGATCAACAAGCGCGGCACGACTTTCCGCAAGCTGCCCGACATGGTGAAGGAAAATATCAGCGACGATACAGCGGTGATGGTCATGGCGGAAAACCCCAGCATGATCAAACGCCCGGTGCTCGAGCATGGCGACGAGCTGGTTGTCGGCTTCAAGGCTTCGGATTATGAAGCGGCAGGACTGGCAGCGCGTAATAGCTGATGGTGGCTTGCCAGCGCGAAAACTAGCCAGATTGTTGCAGGGAACCACCCCGATGGCCGTATCGCCAGTCACTGACTCCTATTATATTCGTAGTCTTCGATTCCGGACGCTTCGTCCGGAAATGACCGGACGCCGCTGACAATCGTCATTGGCGCGGGCAGCTTCAGGCGAAAGGTGATATGATCATGGTTCAGGCAAAATGGAATGGTGCGGTAATCGCGGACAGCGACGACACAATAGTGGTCGAGGGCAATCATTATTTCCCGCGCGAGTCCGTCTGGTCAAAATATCTGGTGCACAGCGATACGACCAGCCACTGTCCCTGGAAAGGCGACGCGTCCTATCACAGTCTGATCGTCGCAGGCGAAACCAACGAAGATGCGGCCTGGTATTATCCAGCGCCCAAGGACGCTGCCGCCGAAATAGCCGGACGGATCGCATTCTGGAAAGGCGTCGAGGTCGGCTAGCGATGAGCGCCCGGCTTGCCTCGATGATGCTATTCGCACTGGGGCTGGCCGGATGCGGGGCGCAGGCGGAACAGGCCGGAGAAGCGAGCATGAATGTAGCAACATTGACCGGCGAGACACCCGTGATCATCGCCCACCGCGGGGCCAGCGGGGAGCGCCCGGAACATACGCTGGCCGCCTACCAGCTGGCGATCGAACAGGGCGCGGATTTTATCGAACCCGACCTCGTGCTGACCAAGGACGCAGTGCTCGTCGCGCGGCACGAGAATGCAATCGGTGACACTACCGATGTTGCCGACAGACCCGAATTTGCCGGGCGCAAGACCACCAAGATCATCGACGGCGAGGAAGTTACCGACTGGTTCACCGAGGATTTTACCCTCGCCGAATTGAAGACGCTGCGGGCCAGGGAACGGCTGCCCGAGCTGCGGCAGGCGAACATGCGTTATGACGGCCAGTATGAAGTGCCGACCTTTGAAGAGGTTTTGCAATTGCTCAACGCGCATGAGGCCAAAACCGGCGAGCGGGTCGGTGTCTATCCCGAAACCAAACATCCGGGCTATTTCAGGGCCTTGGGACTGAGCCATGACGAGCCTTTGCTCAGATTGCTGAACCAATATGGCTATCGCGGCAAAGATGATCCGGTATTCATCCAGTCGTTCGAGGTCGGCAATCTGAAAGCCCTCGCCTGGGAAACCGATGTCCGGCTGGTCCAGCTGGTTGCCAGTGAAGGCGGGCCACCGGATCGCGAAGGTCAGACCTATGCAGCGATGCTCACCGCGGATGGCTTGAAAGAAATAGCCACCTATGCCGACGGGATCGGGCCGTCGAAGGATCTGGTGATTGGCCGGAACGTCATTGGCCAATTGGGAAGTCCCACCGGGTTGGTTGCCGCGGCCCACACAGCCGGACTGCTGGTTCATCCCTGGACCTTCAGGGCAGAAAACCATTTCCTGCCGACAGACTTCAAGAGCGGCATAGATCCGCGCGACACCGGTGATTTGGAAGGAGAAATCAGTGCGTTTCTCGCTGCTGGTGTGGACGGCCTGTTCAGCGACAATCCAGCACGAGCGGTGGCCGCGGTAAAGCGCTAACGGCAAGGCTGGTCTTATCTTGCAACGTCGTTTATTGGGTGTTTCATGTCCACGACCTTCAAGCTCGATACCGCAACCAGCCGCGCCCATCCGCGGCCACAGCCGATGCGCCGGTTGTCCGTTCCCAAAATCCAGGGCCGCAAGGTCGACGGGGTGACTGCGGAGCCGGTGGTCATGCTGACCGCCTATACCGCGAGATCCGCGCAATTGCTCGACGCCCACTGCGACATGCTGCTGGTCGGTGATTCGCTGGCGCAGGTGATTTACGGCCTCGATTCGACCATCCCGGTCACGCTTGACATGATGTGCAATCACGGCGCGGCCGTTGTCCGGGGCAGTTATCACAGCGTCGTCGTCGTCGATATGCCGTTCGGTTCCTACGAAGCCTCGCCGGAAAAGGCGTATGAAAGTGCAGCCCATATTCTCAAAGAGACCGGCGCTGCTGCGGTAAAACTCGAAGGCGGTGAGGTCATGGCCGAAACCGTCGCTTTTCTGGTCCAGCGGGGCATTCCGGTGGTCGGTCATGTTGGCCTTACACCGCAGGCGATCAATGTGCTGGGCGGCTATGGCGCGCGCGGACGCAGCGACGCGGAAGCGAAGAAAATCGTCGGCGACGCGGTCGCGCTGGACAAGGCCGGCGTCTTTGCGATCGTACTGGAAGGCGTACTGGAGCCGATCGCGATCGAAGCGACCAAGGCGGTGGACGCGATCACCATCGGCATCGGCGCATCGGCGCAATGCGATGGTCAGGTGCTGGTCACCGAAGACATGCTCGGCATGTTCGACCGCACCGCCCGCTTTGTAAAGCGCTATCACAATATTGCAGAGCAAATTGATCAGGCCGCCGAGCAATATGCCGCAGAGGTCAGGGAGCGCAGCTTTCCGGGTCCCGACCAGCTCTATCAACCGAAAAAATAGCGAGATTTTCACTTTCACTCTATCCTCCGTTCAGCCTGTGGAAATGGTCAATAGACTTTTACATTTGCTATTGCGGACGCTAAAGGACAGCCGATTGCCAAGCGGGCTCGTCTGACCGGCGAATTCGGCACGTGAAACAGATTTGAGGAAGCCACATTGGCCAAAGACAAAGACAAAACACCAGAAGACCAGCCGGACCGTCAGGAACAAGTGTTCTTGCGCGAAGTCGATGAAGCGGTGCGCGAGGACCAGCTGAAAAATTTCGCTGCGCGTTACGGCCTGTGGATTGTCGCCGCCATTGTCATTGGTCTGGGATCACTGGCTGGCTGGATATTCTGGCAAAACAGCCAGAATGAAGACTCCGGTCTCCGCAGCGAGGAATATGTCGCAGCCATCGACAGCATCCGCCAGAATAATCTGGACGGTGCCGCGGCCGCGCTTGAACCCTTGATGGAAGCCAAGCAGGACGGTTATCGGGCAGCAGCGATTTTGCTGAACGCTAATATTGCGCTTGAGAAGAATGACCCCAAAAAGGCGATCGAAGGTTATGGTAAGGTCGTAGCCGACGACAGTTTGCCGAAACCGTTTCGCGATCTGGCGTTGATTCGCAAGACTGCAGCAGAATTTGACACGCTCAAGCCCCAGCAAGTGATCGACCGGCTGAAGCCGCTCGCGGTGCCAGGCAACCCCTGGTTCGGCAGCGCTGGAGAAATGGTCGCAATATCCTATCTGAACATGAACAAGTCTGATCTCGCGGGGCCGCTTTTCGCGCAGCTTGCGAAAGACGACAGTGTTCCGGCCACGATCCGGTCGCGTGCATTGCAAATGGCGGGTGTCGAAGGCATTGACGCAGTTGAACTGGACAGCGATGATAAAAAAGCCACACCGCTGAATGCGGGCGCGGCCAAGGGAGAATCCAAGGAATGATTTCCGGTAAGAAACTGATCGCCGGCCTGCTGGCCCTGTCCTTGCTGTCCGGCTGCGGCATATTGGGCGGCGGCGATGGCGACGACAAGAAGAACACGCCGACGCTGGGCAAGCGCACCCTGATATTAAGCGGGGAAAGCGGTGCCGAAGTCGATCCCGCACTGGCCTCGATTGCCGTGATCCTGCCGGCCCCTGTGGCCAATAGCGAATGGGCGCAATCGGGCGGTAATCCGAGCAAGTCGATTGGTCATGTTGCACTGGATGGCAATCTTGGGCAGGTTTGGACCGCCAAAATCAGCGGCACCACGAAACGGCAACGGCTGGCGGCAGCGCCCGTAGTATCCGGGGGCCGGCTTTTTGTGATTGATACCGAAGCCATGGTGCACGCCTTTGACGCGGCATCGGGAGCGAAAATCTGGACCACCCAGATCGAAGTCAAGGGCGACGGAGAATCTTCGCGTTTTGGCGGCGGAGCGAGTGTTTTCGATAATATCGTCTATGCAACCAACGGTGTTGGCGATGTTGTCGCGCTCAACGTCGCAGACGGCAGTCAGATTTGGAAAGTGCGCCCGGCCGGACCTTTGCGCGGGTCGCCGACGATTTCCAACGGCAATGTCTATGTGATGACCCAGGATAACCAGATCTACGCACTCAGCATAGTTGACGGATCGGTGCAGTGGAACGAGGCCGGCACACTCGGTCTGGCCGGGATTTTCGGCGTAGCCGCTCCGGCGGCCGGCCAGGGCACGGTAGTGGCTGGCTATTCTTCGGGTGAACTGACGGCCTATCGCTATGAAAATGGACGTAATCTGTGGAATGATGCGCTCGCGCGGACCAGTATTACGACTTCGGTAGCGACGCTGTCCGATATCGACGCCGATCCGGTGATCGATCGCGGTCGTGTTTTTGCACTTGGCCAGGGCGGCCGTATGGCGGCTTACGAACTGGTTACCGGCCAGCGAATTTGGGAACTCAATATTGCAGGGATCACGACGCCGGTTGTGGCGGGCGAATGGGTGTTCGTGCTGACCGATGATGCGAAGCTGCTGTGTATCGCCCGGCCGAATGGCAAGGTCCGCTGGATGAGCCAGCTTGCGTCTTTCAAGAACGAGAAGAAAAAGAAAAACCCGATCAACTGGACGGGTCCGATATTGGCGGGCAATCGGCTGATTGTCGCCAGCACGCAAGGCGATGTCGTGTCGATTTCGCCCGGTGACGGAACGAGCCAGACGCTGTTCGAACTGAACGACGGCGTTTCGCTGCCACCGATTGCTGCGGGCGGCATGCTATATATTCTCGACGACAGCGGACGGATATCCGCGTTCCGCTGAGGATCAAAATCTAAAGGACAGGGACCGGCTCAATGCTGCCCAATATTGCAATTATAGGTCGACCAAATGTCGGCAAATCCACGCTGTTCAACCGTCTGGTTGGCAAGAAGCTTGCGCTTGTCGACGATCGGCCCGGTGTCACGCGCGACCGCCGGGAGGCGGCAGCCAATCTGCTGGGCCTCGAGTTTAACATCGTCGACACCGCGGGCTATGAAGACGAGGATGCCAAGAGCCTGCCGGGACGGATGCGCAAGCAGACGGAAATGGCAGTTGCAGGCGCGGAACTTGCGATATTCGTAATCGATGGTCGTGCTGGCCTCACTCCGCTCGACGAAGAAATCGCGCGCTGGCTGAGAAGTTCGAAAACGCCGGTAGTCTTGCTGGTCAACAAGGCTGAGGGCAAAGCAGCGGAATCCGGCATATTGGAAAGCTATTCGCTTGGCTTTGGCGACCCGATTCCGTTCAGCGCGGAGCACGGAGACGGCATGGCTGACCTGTTTCAGGCGATCCAGCCCTATGTCGAGAATTTCAAGGCTGCTGCAACCGAAGAGCCCACCGATGAATCGGCGCCGCTGAAACTGGCCATTGTTGGCCGTCCGAATGCGGGAAAATCGACGCTGATTAACAAGATGTTGGATGAAGACCGGATGATTACCGGTCCGGAAGCGGGTATAACGCGGGATAGTATCACGGTTGACTGGGTCTGGCATGACGATGCGCTGACCGAGGAGGAAAAACTCGACGGTATCGCGCCCGACCGCCAGGTCCGCCTGATCGACACAGCGGGCATGCGCAAACGGGCCAAGGTCAATGACAAGCTGGAGAAGCTGGCCGTTGCCGACGCCCGGCATGCGGTGGATTTCGCTGAAGTGGTGGTACTCCTGCTCGATGCAACCAAGGGTCTGGAAGCGCAGGATCTGCGCATTGCCGACCATGCGATTCAGGAAGGTCGCTGCCTCGTGATAGCGATCAACAAATGGGATGTCGCCGAGGGACCGAGCAAATTGTTCAACGGTATCCGGGCGGCGTTGAATGACGGGCTGGCGCAGGTCCGTGATGTGCCGCTGATTGCAGTTTCGGCCTTTACCGGCAAGGGCATCGATCAGGTTATGAAAGCAGCGTTTCAGGTTCGCCGGATTTGGTCCCAGCGGGTATCGACCGGCAAGCTCAACCGGTGGTTCGAAGATGCGATTACCGAAAATCCACCACCGGCACCTGGCGGCAAGCGGATAAAATTGCGCTATATCACGCAGGCCAAGACGCGACCGCCTTCGTTCGTGATCTTTGGTACACGCGTCGACGATCTGCCCGAAAGCTACCGTCGCTATTTGATCAACGGAATCCGCCGAGAGCTTGGCTTTGGCGGTGTGCCGGTGCGTCTGATCATCCGCGCTCCCAAAAATCCCTATCACGAAAAAGAATGATTCCACTGGATCATGGTAAAAATCGGGGTTGATTGTGGTTAATTATATTTGAACACGATAACAAAATTTTTACCAGTTATGGCCTAGCATATTCTGAATTGGCGCATTTTTGCTGATTTTTGCCGGGAGCGTTCGGTGGTACCATTGGAAAGCGAATTGATTGACTGGACGGTTTGCGCCGAAACCCGTTCGGTGCTTGGCCCGAATTTCGTCCGGATACTCGGTTATTTTCGTGAAGATGGCACACAATCCGTCCGCAAGATCGAGGAAGCCATGCGCTCGAAAGATCCCGCAGCGATGGTTCTTGCAGCGCACAAGCTCAAAGGAGAGGCGCTGCAATTCGGTGCCTTGCAGCTGACCGTTACGGCGGAAACGATCGAAATGACCGCCCGCGCCTGTGTCGAACATCATGATACGCCCGAAGACGTGCTCGAACTGGTAGCAGCTTTACGGCCGATGTTCGAAGAAACACTGGCCATTCTGGAGAAGAACGCCAGTCCGGTGGTCCAGCGCCAGCCGCAGAGACGTGCCCGTCGGTTCGGATGAGTCGACCCCTATTGGGCTATTCGACCGACTTCGACTGCAACTGGACATAATTTTCAATCCCCATCCGCTCAATCAGGTCAAACTGCTGCTCGAGCGTATCAACATGATCTTCTTCGCTTTCGAGGATTTCGGCGAACAGATCACGGCTGACATAGTCGCGCACGCTCTCACAATGTTCGATGGCATCCTTGAGCATCGGTAGCGCTTCCTGCTCCAGCTCCAGATCGGCCTTGAGGATTTCCTCAACCGTTTCGCCGATTTTCAGCCGTCCGAGCAATTGAAAATTGGGCAGCCCGTCGAGGAAGAAAATCCGCTCGGCCAGCTTGTCCGCATGCTTCATTTCATCGATTGATTCATGCCGCTCGAATTCCGCCAGTCTTGACACGCCCCAATTGTCGAGCATGCGATAGTGCAACCAATATTGGTTGATTGCGGTGAGCTCGTTTTTCAACGCTTCGTTGAGAAACTCGATGACTTTGGTATCGCCCTTCATGGCTGCGTCCTTCCCGGTAAACAGTAAATAGATTGCCTATGCCTATACAGCATTGTCCCGCGAAGACAAAGGGTGGCCTCCATAGAAAATATAATTATTTCAATGATTTGTTAACGAGAATGCTAAGCGGTCGCAATTTCGGATCTGATAATCGTCTGGGCGAAGGAGAGGCATTGGCCGCACTTCGGCTTGCGACCAAGCTGGGCATAGACCTGCGATGGCCGGTCTGCCCCGCTGCGCACAGCGGCTCTCAGGTCTTTTTCCTTTATTGCATTACAGACACAAACGACCATCTCGGCTCCTTATGACGACTCGTATAACGCTAATGAGAATAGATCGCAATAGCAAAAAGAGTCAATTTGTCGTTTTGCGAATGCGCATCGGTTGAGCCTGCCCCTTTGCCAGGCTCCGCCAGAGCCATTCCAGCGGTCCGTAGTGAAAGCGCATAAGCCAGGGTTGCGACCAAAGCAGCATGAGGACCCAGGCGCCAAGGACAAAGAGTTGAAGCTCAAAACGGCCAAACTGCTCAAAATACCCCAGCCCCCAGCCGTAGAAAATGAAGGTCATGATGATACTGGTGCCAAGATAATTTGAAAAGGCAGCCCGACCCGTCGCCGCGACGCGTCGCACCCACGCACTGCCCTGAAAGCGCTGGATGATCAGGATGAGCAGCGCTATATAGCCAATGATCATCAACAGGCGCGGCAATGTTGACCACGCCTGTGTAATGTTCATCATCCAGATGGTGTTGAAGTCCTGCACGTAGGCGATCGCGGCGAGAATGATAAAACATGGCAAGGCAATAGCCATCGTCCGCCAGACAATTTTCATGTAGGTTGCACGGTCTTCATGTCCGAGAATGAAGCCGTTTTTATATAGTCCCATTCCGATCATCATCAGCGGCACCGTCTCGATCGGGCCCAGCATGAGATTCTGGAACGGCATGCTCCATTGTTCGAGCAGCTTGTAGTGCAATATGCCGGAAAAGCCGCCCTGTAGCCGTGCGGTTTCTGCTGCCACATCGGCGGGCAATGTACCCAGATCTGCAGAGATTTTCGTGATCTTGTCCAGCACGTCTTGCGGCGGATTGGCTTGTCCTGCCTCCTGCAGCAGAAACAGCATGGAAGCCAGGCTTGTAATCAGCAAGATCGCACCGATTGCATAGGCAATGACACCCCATTTGATGAGCCGTTCTGCGCTCCAGTCGCGAAACAGGAACAGCACGCAGCCTGACGCCGCATAGAGAAATAATATGTCACCCATCCATAAGAAGAAAAAATGGGCGAGACCAAAGACAGCGAGCCAGACCATGCGGAAGAAATGGACTTTTATCGCTGATTGGCCACTGGCGATGGCGCGTTCAATTACCAAAGCGGTGCTGGCACCGAACAGCAACGAGAACAGCCCGCGCATCTTGCCGTCAAACAGGACGAAATTCGCAGCCCAGCTGGCCAAATCCAAATCAGAGACATGACTAGAAACCAGCGGATTGACAAAGGCCATTTCGGGCTGGGCGAAAGCGGCGATATTGATCGCCAAAATGCCCATCACGGCAAAACCCCGCAGCGCGTCCATTTCCAAATAGCGGTGTGACGCGCTCATCCCGTATACTCCTACTGTATTATTAGACTACTACAGCCATGAGGAAATGGCGTCCAGCGGTTTCTTGAGCGTCGCGTGGACCGGAATCGTAGCATCCGGAGCGGGCTTGCCGACGACGAGAACCATCATCGGTTTTTCGTTGGCCGGGCGTTCGCACAGCAGGTTCAGAAATTTCATCGGATTGGGCGTGTGGGTGAGGGTGGCGAGACCCGCGTCATGAAGCGCGGTAATCAGCATCCCTGTGGCGATGCCGACGCTCTCGCTGACATAATAATTCTGTTTCATCTCGCCGGGGTTCATGCCGCCTTTGCGCTGGCCGAAAATGACGATCAGATAGGGCGCGGTTTCCAGAAACGGCTTGTCGGCATCGGTGCCGAGCGGTGCGAGCGCCTCCAGCCATTCGTCACTACCCTTGCTCTCGTAAAAAGCGCGCTCTTCCGCTTCTGCGGCGGCGCGCAGTGCTTTTTTCTTCTCCGGCGACACGATCACGGCAAAATGCCAGGGCTGGTGATTGGCCCCGTTGGGAGCGGTTCCCGCCGCCAGAATCGCGTTCTCGATCACCGCGCTGGGGATGGCTTCGCCGGTAAAAAAGCGGCAGGTGCGGCGCGATTTGATCGCTTCGTAAAAGGCCTGCGATCGCGCGATGCGTTCCGCATCGGAATAATCAGGCAATTCGGTATAGGGCAGAGTGTCATGCGGCTTCAAAATTTCGTCTCCCGCGTTCAAAGTTGGTTAAAAGCCTGTGCTGAACTTGATTCAGTATTTGGGCCAAGAAACCTTTTGTTAGGTCCACATGGATAGATTTGTTAGGTCCACATGGATAGAAAGGCGGAATAGCGGACCATTCGCCCGCAGGAAAGCCAAATTGATATTGACACTAATGTTAGTAAGCAATATCACTAAGGCATGAAAATAGATCATCATTTCACCGCGCCTGCCGATTCGGAAACGCCGTTCATCCATCCGGAACGCCCGGCTGCGCGTTTCCGCCCGCTGAAAGCGCTCCACCATTTTCGCGAACTGATCAAGGACAAGGAAGATACCGAACAGGTATTCCATATCTTTGAATCGCTGCCGCGGCCCGGGTTCCGCAAAGATGCCAAAGCCTTTGTCGAAAGCGCCAAAGGCAGGGCGCTTCTCGCCAGTGAACCCAATTTGGCCGATCTGCTCGACGATCATGATCGCCTGCGCCAGATGCCAGAGGACAGTCTGGCTCACGCCTATTGCGACTTTATGGAAAAGGAAGGTCTGAGCGCTGCTGGGCTGATTGCCGAATATGACCGGTTCAGTCCGCAAAAATATGGCGATCTGATCGAATGGTATGGTTTTCGCCAACGCGACACCCATGATCTGCTCCATGTGCTGACCGGCTATGGCCGTGACGCGCTCGGCGAACAATGTGTGCTCGCTTTCACTTATGGCCAGAACCCGGCATTGGGCAATCTCTTCATCGCTTATGCTGGCGGCCTGAATATGAAGAAGCAGGTCAAGAGCAAGGCACCGGTGTTCAAGGCGATCCGTGAAGCGCAGAAGATGGGCAAGGCCTGTCCCGCGATAAACGAGGAATCGATTACCGATCTGCTCGCCCAGCCGCTGGACGAATTGCGCGAGAAATTGCATATCAAAACGCCGCATTTCTATCACGAAGCCCATGCGCAATATCGCGCTCAGGGCTTGGATCCCTATCAAATGCTGGTGCAGGCGGCCTAGATATTTCCGTTATCCCAGCGCAGACCGGGATCTAAGGCGAGGCCGGTTAGATACTCTAGATTGGTTTAGGCCCCAGCCTTCGCTGGGGTGACGGTGTCTATTTTGGATTGCTCAGAATTATCGCAATCCCCGGCGGATCACCAGCTTCAGGCCGGACCAGACCGCATCTACGGCGCAGACCTTGATATCGACAAACCCCATAGGCAAGGCGACTTCGCGGATTATGTCCTCGGTGATGTCGGTTTCGACCCCGGAAGCCTTTTTGGGCCAGCTCACCCAGACCTGACCGGCAGGATCAATGGTGTCGCGGAGGAGGTTGAGATGCTTTTCCATCACCCCGCGTTGGCGGACGAAAATATGGGCAGCATTGATGCCGGGCGCGGGAAGCTTCTCTTCGGATAGCGTAAGGCCATAGTCTTCGATTTCCGCGCGAACGCTGTCGGGGATTTCGAAGAACCAGACGCGCATACCGTTTTTGAGAGACAGCTTTTTCGCCAGAGGCGTTCCTGAATATCCTGCGGTCATGATGTTTCTCCTGCCATTTCATCTTTCACAACGCGTGGCGGGAAGATTAGTTACAAAGTCTGCATGACACAATCACCGCCGTCCACGGCGAGATGCCAGAGCAGCCCCACGCCCAGAGCGCGCCATTTCCATGACGGTATCGCGAGCATGGCGGCATAGACCAAAGCCGCCCACCCGCTGTGCAACGGATGAAACCCGATACTGCAGCGGCCCGGATCAAACATCGGGTCGGCAAACAGATGGTCGAGATCAATGGCAATCGTCGCGGCCATGATCAGCCCCGCCTTCCACCAATGCTCCCGCCAGAACAGCCAGCCGATGGCGAAGGGGGCGAGGAAATGACCGCCATAGTGGAGAGTGAATTGGAGGATGTCGGGCCAGTGGACCATGTCGTTATATATCGGATTGACCATGAGATATTGTACGCTCATCGTCGCCCTGAACTTGTTCCAGGGCCCATTTATATGATCGAGCAGCCAGTGATAGCTTGCACGATGGATGCTGAAACAAGTTCAGCATGACGGTTTCCTAGTCTTCCATCCAGTCACGGAAGAAACTCTCATGCGCTTCTCGAAGGTCGTTTACAGCAATCGGCTTTCCGTTGAGGACAAGCTTGTCGCCCTTCACCTGGCCGATTTTTTCAAACGGCACTTTCTCGCGATCCAGATCGTCTTCGTTGCGATAGGTGATGACATAGCGCCCCTGCGCCTCGCTGAAAGCAAAAGCGCTGGTCATATTGTCAATTTCAGCGCCCAGATTCCCGGCCAGTGCCATTTCAGCGAGCGCGACGGCCAGACCGCCGTCGCTGATATCGTGAACGGCGGTGACTTTGCCCTCCGCGATCAACTCGCGCACGATGCGTCCGGCCCATTCCTCATCCTTGAGGTCGACTTTGGGAGGAGGCCCATCCTTGCGACCGTGGATTTCACGGAGCCATGCCGATTGGCCGAGTTCGTCAAAGTGAAATCCGATGGTGGCGATAAAATCGCCCTCATTCTTGAACCCGATCGTCATCATATTATCGAGATCATCGATCAGCCCGACCGCACCAATCGCCGGTGTCGGCAGGATAGCATGGCTCACGCCGTCCGCGCCTGTGGTTTCATTGTAGAGGCTGACATTGCCCGATACAATCGGCATGTCGAGCGCGATACAGGCTTCTGCCATGCCTTCGATACAGCCGACAAATTGTGCCATGATATGAGGTTTCTCGGGGTTGCCGAAATTCATGCAGTCGGTAGTGGCGAGCGGCTTGGCACCGACGGCGCAGAGATTGCGATAGGCTTCGGCAATCGCCTGCTTGCCGCCTTCATAGGGATCGGCCTTGCAATAGCGCGGGGTGCAATCGGTGGTGATCGCGAGGCCCTTGTTGGTGCCGTGCACGCGGACAACCGCAGCATCTCCGCCGGACCGTTGCGCTGTATCTCCACCGACCTGTGAATCATATTGTTCCCAGATCCAGCGGCGGGAAGCGAGCGCGGGGCTGGCCATCATCTTGAGCAAATCTGCGCCGATATCGGTGCTTTCGGGAATGTCGCCGAGCGGATGAATATTGACATGTGCGGCATATTCCTCGCGGGTCAGATGCGGGCGGTCATAGAGCGGTGCGTCGTCAGCGAGGGGACCCAATGGAATGTCGCATACGGTTTCGCCCTTGTGGGTCAGCACCATCCGGCGGGTGTCGGTGACTTCGCCGATCACCGCGAAATCCAGTTCCCATTTGGTGAAGATCGCTTCGGCCATTTCCTCGCGGCCGGGCTTCAGGACCATCAGCATGCGTTCCTGCGATTCGCTCAGCATCATCTCGTAAGCCGTCATGCCGGTTTCGCGGCACGGCACCTTGTCCATGTCGAGGATGATGCCGACTTCGCCATTGGTCGCCATTTCGACGCTGGAACTGGTCAGGCCAGCCGCGCCCATATCCTGAATCGCGACAATTGCATCGCTGGCCATCAGTTCGAGGCAGGCTTCGATCAGCAGCTTCTCGGTAAACGGATCGCCGACCTGCACGGTGGGACGTTTTTCGTCGCTGTCATCGTCAAATTCCGCGCTTGCCATGGTCGCGCCGTGAATGCCGTCGCGGCCGGTCTTGGACCCGACATAGACGATCGGGTTGCCGACGCCGCTGGCGGCAGAATAGAAAATCTTGTCGGCATCGGCGACGCCCACAGTCATTGCATTGACGATGATATTGCCATCATAAGCGGGATCGAAATTGGTCTCGCCGCCGACGGTCGGTACGCCAACGCAATTGCCGTAACCGCCGATACCCGCGACTACGCCCTTGACCAGATGCTTCATCTTGGGATGGTCGGGGCTTCCGAAGCGCAGCGCGTTGAGATTGGCCACCGGACGCGCGCCCATGGTGAAGACGTCGCGAAGGATGCCGCCGACTCCGGTCGCTGCGCCCTGATAGGGTTCGATATAGGAGGGGTGGTTGTGGCTCTCCATCTTGAAGATCGCCGCCTGGGGCTGTCCGTTTTCTCCGGTACCAATATCGATCACGCCGGCATTTTCGCCGGGACCGCAAATCACCTGCGGGCCGGTGGTGGGGAGTTTCTTCAAATGCAGGCGCGATGACTTGTAGGAACAGTGTTCCGACCACATCACCGAGAAGATGCCGAGTTCGGTGATATTCGGCTCGCGGCCCAGCGCGTTCAATATGCGTTGATATTCCTCCGCGTTGAGGCCGTGCTCGCGCACGGTTTCGGTGGAGATTTTGGGCTCAGCAATCAGCGTGTCTGTGGTCATGCAGACCCTTTAACGAGGCGCAGCAAATTCGCCTAGAGGGAATTGCAGTTTTGGTGCGCTGCTTTATGAGTTGGTGTCTGTGCCCCCGCGAAGGCGGGGGTCCATCTCCAGAGCTAGCGTCTGGACGAAATGGCGGGAGATGGGCTCCTGCCTCCGCAGGAGCACATTTGCATGACCAAGACCATCGAGCTGATTTTCGATTTTGTGAGTCCGAATGCCTATCTCATCTGGCAACCGCTCAAGACACTAGTGGAGAAACATGGCGCGATCATCGCAATCACCCCGGCCTTTCTCGGCGGCATGCACAAGCTGACCGGTAACGCGCCACCGTTCATCCGCGACGCGGAGGTGAAGGGCAAGAATGAATATGCGATGCTCGAGATGAACCGCTTCGTCGAAAAGCACGGCCTCGGCAAATTCAGGATGAACCCGCATTTTCCGTTCAACACGATCACTTTGCTGCGGATGCTGGTCGCGCTTGAACCCGCAAGGCGTGCGGAGTTTATCGAACTGCTCCTGCCTCCGATCTGGGAAGACGGGCTGGACGTGACCGATGCAGAAGCGCTCGGCAAAATATTGCAGGACGGTGGGTTCGATGCGGAGGCACTGCTGGCCAAAACCCAGGACCCGGCGATCAAGCAGGCCTTGATCGACAATACCGAAAATGCGGTCGCGCGCGGGGCCTTTGGCATTCCGACCATGTATATCGATGGCGAGATGTATTTTGGCAAGGAACGACTGGGCCAGATCGAGGAGCAGATTCGGGCCTAGGGTCAGGCTTTCACAAAACGCAGCACCAGCATCGCGGTGACCGCCGCTGTGATACCGGTGGCGAACGTACCCCAGATCATGTCGATGATGGTCAATTTGGTCGACCAGGTCTTGAGCACCGCCTGGCTGGTCAGATCGAAGGTCGCATAGCAGAAAAAACCAAGCAGGGCGCCGTTGAGCAGCGCCGTCGTCCATTGTCCGTCGATCAGCGCGGGCCGCACCGCAAACCACATCATCCCGCCAAGATAGAGCGCGTAAAAGGTCAGCGCCGGCGCCAGTCGGAATTGATCGGCCATGATATCGCCGATGATAGGGCGGTAGAGCGATGGAGCGGCATTGCTCAACCAGATCGCGTCGAGCACACCGAAGATGACGGCGGCGATGGCATAAGCGGCGATATATTGGGTCATGGTCGATCCTGTTGTCATTACTGTTTCAATTGTCGTGTCCGTCCCGCCCACCAGGCGGCCAGGGCAGCAACCGAAAAGGCAAACAAGGCCGTCCATTTCATCGCTGCATCCACCGCTTCCGGTTCGGGTCCGAACCAGTTGACCGATTGGAGGACCAGCAGCAATACGGCCAAAAGGCCTAGGGCATATTTTGACGTACCCGAGACGGCGCGGGTTTTGACGATGAAGAACGCCAGCGCGCCAAAGGTGATCGCGAGTTCCAGCGGCATTTCGATCATCGGATGGTTCCACAGGCCAAAACCCATTCTTGGCGGCGAACCGGCCAGCGTCAGGTCGGGTGCATGGACCAGCAGGTCGAGGAACCAGTGTGATAGCACCACCGCGCCGCCGATCAGCGCGCCGGTCCGGTTGCGGGTGAACAACCAGAACAGCAGCGCAAATCCTGCCGCCCAGACCGCGCTCCCCAGCAGGCTATGGGTATAGGGCATGTGATAGAGGTCCAGTGGCACCATATTGGTAATCCCCGGTGTGATACGAAATTTCTCTATGCCGGCCAGTGCGAGACCGAAAAATCCGAAATCCAGAAGCTGTCCTGCGACAAACAGGGTGCCGAGTCCCGGTGCCTTGGGATGGGTTGCCGCAACCATGGCAGGCGCGAAATGACCGATGAACATATTTTTCTCCCACCCTTTTCTTTGCGAACTACACCCGAAGTTGACGATAGTGAAGTCCAAGCCCTTGACCGCGACCCAAAGCGTCGTCATTGAATCCCGCCATGAGCGAAACCAAAGAAGACCTCTCCAAGCTGAGCTTCGAGGATGCGCTAAAGCGCCTTGAGGATATTGTGCGTAAACTCGAAAATGGCGACGTACCGCTCGACCAGTCGATTGCGCTCTACAGCGAGGGCGAAAAACTGCGTGGTCTGTGCCAGCAACGGCTGGAAGCCGCGCAGGCAAAGATCGAGAAGATTACGCTCGATCGGGATGGCAAGCCGGAAGCCACTGTTCCCTTTGACGCGGACTGAGACAGTGGCGGCCAACAATAATTCGGATCTTTCGAAGGAAATGGCGCGGGTCGCTGCTGCTGTTGACCGACAGTTTGATACGCTTCTGCAAGTCCCCGATGATGCGCGACGCGAGCTCTACGAGGCGATGCGGCATGCCGCCATCGGCGGGGGCAAACGGCTGAGACCTTTGCTTGTGATGGCCACTGCCGGCCTGTTCAACGTCGACGAATCCTGCGCTATCCGGGCCGCGACCGCGGTCGAGGCGCTGCATGTCTATTCGCTGATCCACGATGATCTGCCCTGTATGGATGATGACGATCTGCGGCGTGGCAAGCCGACCACCCATGTCGCCTTTGGCGAAGCGACTGCGGTTCTAGCCGGTGATGCGCTGCACGCGCTGTCCTTTGGATTGCTGTCCGATGAGCGCACCCATCGTGATCCTTTCGTGCGCGCAGAAATGACCGCCTGCCTTGCCAAAGCCGCCGGACCCGCGGGCATGGCGGGTGGCCAGATGATGGATCTGGTTGCAGAAAAATCGACTTTTGACCTGCAGACCGTGACCCGCCTCCAGCAGCTGAAAACCGGTGCATTGATCGCTGCCTGCGTTGAAATTGGCGCGATACTGGGCCGGGTAACAAACGAAGGCCGCACAAGCCTGCGGGGATACGCCCATGATCTGGGCCTCGCTTTCCAGATTGCCGATGACATATTGGATGTCGAAGGCGACGAGGAAAAAGCCGGCAAGGCGCTGCACAAGGATGCCAAAGCCGGCAAGGAAACTTTCCTGAGCCTGATGGGGCTGGAGCGGGCAAAAGAGCAGGCGCAGATGCTGGTGGATCAGGCCAAATCACATTTGAGCGGCTATGGCGCAGAAGCCGATTTACTGCGCGCCATCGCCGAGTATACAATTGCAAGAGACCGCTGAGCGGAGGGGGACGTGACATGAGAATCGGTGTTTATCCGGGGACTTTTGACCCCATCACATTGGGCCATATGGATATCATCAAGCGCGGCATGCGCCTGGTCGACAAGCTGGTGATCGGTGTGACCACCAATCCTTCAAAATCGCCGATGTTTTCGGACGAAGAGCGGCTGGACATGGTGCGCCGGGAAACCGCCGATCTGGGCGATGGCGTCGAGGTGGTCGGGTTCAATATGCTGTTGATGAAATTCGCCGAAAAGCAGAACGCCGGTGTGATTGTGCGCGGGCTGCGCGCCGTGGCCGACTTTGAATATGAATATCAGATGGCGGGCATGAATCAGCAGCTAAATGGCAATATTGAAACGGTGTTTCTGATGGCCGATGTTTCGTTGCAGCCGATCGCCTCGCGTCTGGTCAAGGAAATTGCCATGTTCGGCGGCGAGATTCACAAATTCGTGACACCGCCGGTCGCCGATGAAATCACTGCGAGAGTTCAAAAGATAGGCCTCAAGGGCGATCAATAGCCTTCACCAGCAATTCATTGCAGAGAAAGCTATAATCGTTCAAAGGCAAGTTGCTTTTCCATCCCGCTTTGCCAAATGAGTATGCCATGCTGCGTAAATTTTTTCTGACTTTCTCTGCTCTGTTTCTTGTTTCCTTTGCTGCACACGCGCAGGAATCGGAGGAACAGACACCGGCCCCCGCGTCGGTTCCCGCTGAAGAAAATATTCTGCATCTGGACCTGTCCACCGGCGGCCGGGTGACGATCCAGCTTTTCCAGGCGATGGCCCCCAATCATGTCGAACGGATCAAGACGCTGGCGCGACAGGGTTTTTACGACGGCATTGTCTTTCACCGCGTGATCGAAGGTTTTATGGCACAGACCGGTGACCCCACCGGAACAGGAACCGGTAGTTCGGACCTGCCCGACCTGAAAGCGGAATTTGGTGGATTTCCGCACGTGCGCGGGGTCGTCTCGATGGCACGCTCAGAAAGCGAAGACAGCGCCAACAGCCAGTTTTTTATCGTATTCTATCCCCGCTTTTCGCTCGATGGTAAATATACCGCTTTCGGTCGTGTAACCTCCGGCATGGAATATGTGGATGCGATCGAACGCGGCGAGCCGCCCCTGAATCCCAGCCGGATATTGCAGGCATCCGTAGCGGCAGACAATAAGCCGCCGGTTTTGCCGGGAACCCGGCCCCGGATGTCCGAAGAGCCGATTTCGGTTGATGACCTGAACGCACCGATCAATCCCTAGCCCGTCCTGTGCGCGTTGATCTTTTCGACTTTGCGCTGCCGCAGGACTGCATTGCGTTGCGACCGGCGGTTCCGCGCGATAGCGCGAAATTGCTAAGGGTCAATGGCAATCAAATATCCGACCATGTCGTCAGCGACCTGCCGCAATTGCTGGGGCCAAAAGACATATTGGTGTTCAACGATACCAAGGTGATTCCCGCGCAACTGACTGGCACGCGCGGCGCGGCCACGATCGGTGCGACGCTGCACAAGCGCGTCGACCTTCGCCGCTGGCAGGCCTTCATCCGCAATGCCAAGCGGCTACGGGTCGGCGAGGTCGTCGACTTCGGGCTGAATGTATCAGCGGAAGCAGAAACAAAGCTCGATGATGGCAGTTTCATTCTGCATTTTCTGGGCGATGAGCCGGTCGAACTGCTGCTCGAGCGCGCCGGCACCATGCCACTGCCGCCCTATATCGCCAGCAAACGGGCAATCGACGAGCGGGATGCCGCCGATTATCAGACCATGTTTGCCCGGGAAAAAGGTGCGGTGGCCGCACCAACCGCAGCATTGCATTTCACCAACAATTTACTGACCGCGTTGGCCGAGGCAGGCGTGGGTAGCGAAATTTTGACCCTGCATGTCGGGGCGGGAACCTTCCTGCCGGTCAAGGTCGACGAAACCGACGACCACCGCATGCACAGCGAATGGGGCCGGATTGACGCCGAAACCGCAGACCGCCTGAATGCCGCGCGGCACGCGGGAGGCCGGGTCATCGCGGTCGGCACAACCAGCCTGCGTCTGCTCGAAAGCGCGACCGGCGAAGACGGGATCATCCGTCCGTTCGAAGGCGATACCGATATTTTCATCACGCCCGGCTATCAATTTCGCGCGATCGACGGCCTGATGACCAATTTCCATCTGCCCAAATCGACCCTGTTCATGCTGGTCAGCGCGCTGATGGGGCTGGAGACGATGCAGGCCGCGTACAGTCACGCCATCAAGGGAAACTATCGTTTCTATAGTTACGGTGATTCCAGCTTGCTTTTACCCTGAACCAGTCATTGGTAATGCGGGGGTCAGAGGTTCGAATCCTCTAAGCGGCACCATCACTCTCACCTTAGTAAATTCGCGCTTGCTGCTGGAAGTGCCTGTTCCCCGTCAGCACCTGTGGCACAAATTTGATGTTGTAAGTTAAGGAGGATTTGGGTCTCGTCGTAGTGACGAAGGAACGAAGATG
>RCMY010001283.1_pt1 | contig 24010 bp, 17 predicted proteins | sample 2041341 | NCBI WGS metagenome assembly RCMY01 (sample SAMN09708234, study PRJNA481090) | Marine sediment metagenome, whole genome shotgun sequencing project.
ATCCGGCCAGCCTGTCGGAAAACGAGCGCTTCGATCTCTAGCAGTACCCACTTCGTGAGGGTCCGGTTCCACTCCGACCCTGGCGACCACGGATTGCATCGCGGTTCAGACGGCGGTGCCGGCAGCGTGTCCCGATGCCCACGCCCATTGGAAGTTGTAACCGCCCAGCCAACCGGTGACATCCAGGACTTCACCAATGAAATACAGTCCCGGCACGTGCCGGGATTCCATCGAGCTGGATGAAACGCCATCCGTATCCACGCCTCCCAGGGTGACTTCAGCGGTGCGGTATCCCTCCGTGCCGCTCGGGACGATCGGCAGGCATTGCAGAATGGCCGCGATTTGACGCAACTGGGGCAGGTTGAACTGGCGGATGGGTCGGGCCGGCTGCAGGTGGTCCAGCCATACCTCGCACAGGCGCTGTGAAAACCGCTTGGGGAACAGTTCGGCCAGCAGGGTCTTCAACTCCGCCGCCGGGCGGGTGTCCTGAAGCCGTTTCAGCGTCTCCAATGCATCCGCGCCAGGGAGCAGATCGATCTGCAACGGATCGCCGGGCTGCCAATAGGAGGACACCTGGAGGATCGCCGGACCACTGAGTCCCCGGTGCGTAACCAGCATGAAGTTGTTGAACGACTGTTCGTTCGCGGTCGCGGCTATCGGCAGAGACACGCCGCTGAGATCAGCCAGATGCTGCTGATGGGTTCCGCTCAGGGTCAGCGGGACCAGGCCGGCGCGCAGCGGCAACACCGCGTGGCCGAACTGTTTGGCCACGTCGTAGCCAAAGCCGCTGGCACCCATGCTGGGGATCGACAGCCCACCGCTCGCAACGACGAGTGCCGGAGCGTTGAAGATGCCGCGGGTCGTGTGCAGGTTGAACGATCCCGCACTGCGCGGGAAATCCGACTCGGCCGGGTGGACCCGCTCCATTTTCGCGATGCTGCAGCCGGTTTCCACCTCGACGCCGACGGCCGCACACTCCTCCAGGAGCATCTTCACGATCAGCTTGGAAGAGTCGTCGCAGAACAACTGGCCGAGTTCTTTCTCGTGCCATGCAATGCCGTGGCTGTCGACCATGTCGAGGAAGTGCCAGGGCGTGTAGCGCGCCAGCGCCGACTTGCAGAAATGCGGGTTGGACGAAAGAAAGTTGGCCGGGGTGGTGCCCGTGTTGGTGAAGTTGCAGCGCCCCCCGCCGGACATCAGGATCTTCTTGCCGACCCGGTTGGCGTGCTCGATCACCACGACCCGCTTGCCGCGCTTGCCGGCAGTGATCGCGCACATCAGACCAGCAGCACCGCCGCCCACCACCAGCACGTCGACTTTCCGGGCGTGGGAACGCCCGGCGGTATGCGCCGCGGTCATGGCTTCAGTCGGTGCTGGGCGCCATGCGCACCGTGGGACGCAGTGCGGTACTGCCGCGGTCGCCCATCAGTTGCAGCTCGCCGTCCTGGATCAGCGCGTTCAGACGCATGCCGCGCTCGCCGATCGCCGGCAATGCATCCACGACCGCGCTGGGAATATCGATCACCGTAAGGTTCTTCAGCCGGGTCAGTGCGCTGGCGATCTTGTCCCACCAGATGTCCGAGGCGTTGCCGCCGTAGTTCACCACGACGACCTGTTCCGCTTTGGCACAGGCCTTCTTGATCCGCGACTCGTCGGGGTGTCCGAGGTCAATCCACAGCCCGATGTCACCGACGTAGTCGCGCTGCCACAGGTCGGGTTCCTCCTCGTTGCTGAGGCCACGGCCGAACTCGAGCCGCTCGTCGGCATAAAGAGCGAACGCCAGCAGGCGCACCATCAGGCGGGCATCGGTTTCAGAGGGGTGCTGGGCCAGGGTCAGCGCATGGGTGGCGTAGTAGTGCCGGTCCATGTCGCTGATCTGCAGCTCGGCTTTGACGACGGTGGCCTTGGTTGCCATGACGGACTCGCGGAAGGTAGCCGACTATTCTAGGCGTTGCAGGTTTTCCCCGCTGACTACACCTGCCCGGTTGCGAACTGCACGGCCAGGCTGGATACCGCCACTGCCACCCAGACACCCAGGCCCAGAGCAATCGGTTTAAGACCCATGGAAGCCATCCGCCGCAGGTCCGCGGACAGACCGATGGCCGTCAGCGCAAGGATGATCAGGAAGTTGGCCGCGACGTGGATCACCGGCAGTGCCACTTCCGGGATGAGACCCAGCGTTCGCGCTGCCGAGGCGACGACGAACCACAGGATGAACCACGGGATCACCGCCGACAGCTTGAAATCACCGGCATCGCTCTTTTTGTGTTTCCACGCTTCAATGGCCGCCAGAATCAGACACATCGGAATAATCAAAGTGGCGCGGGTGAGCTTGACGATAGTCGCGTGGTCACCGGCTTCCTTCCCGTAGCTGTAGCCGGCCGCCACGACCGATGAGGTATCGTTGATGGCGGTTCCCGCCCACAGGCCGAAACCCTCCTGGCTGAGGCCCATCAGATGGCCCAGCGCGGGGAACACCAGCACAGCGACCAGGTTGAACAGGAAGATGGTGGATATCGCGAACGCGGTGTCGTGTTCGTCAGCCCTGATGATCGGCGTGACCGCGGCGATGGCCGAGCCACCGCAGATCGCAGTACCCGCGCCAATCAGCAGTTTCAGCTTGGACGGGATGTTGAGCAGCTTGCCCAGCGCCAACGCCGAGGTGAAGGCCGCGACGATGGTGACCGCGGTGATGGTGAGCGACTCCATACCGGTGTTCGCGACCTGGGTCAGGCTGAGGCCGAACCCCAGCGCAATGATCGACCACTGCAGGATTTTCTCGCCGGCAAAACGGATGCCCGGTTGGACTGCCTCGGGCAGGGAAACGAGGTTGCGAATGGCCACACCCAGGACGATGCCGAACACCGGCCCACCCACCAGGGGCAGCCAGCGGCCCAATACGAGCGCGGCGACCGCGATCATCCCGGCCAGCAGCAGGCCAGGCCAGAGCGATGAACCGGGGGAGGGAGTAGGGGAGGTGGCCGCGGTTTCTGTGGATGAGACCGACATCGCGTGCAAGGTCTGGAAACGGATTGCACAGGATAGCGCTACCCCATCAGCCGGTTTGCAATCCCTTCGCCGCTTCGATGTCGTCCGTGAAGTTGTCGCGGGTGCGCTCCAGGTGCTTGCGTATGTCCGCGTTGTCCGTGGAGTCCATGTAGCCGTCGATCAGTTCCAGCGCCCGCTGACTGCTGTCGATGACCGCGTTCAGAAAGGCGTCGGGATACGTGTCCGCGTCGACCTCTCCCAATGCTTCGACCTGCTTGGCAGCTTCCGCACGCTGGTCCCTGATCGCCCGCGTATCGGCTACGTCCAGCGCTTCGGCATCCCCCAACGCCCGGGTTTGGGTCAGGTTGCGGCGATGGTGCATGTAGATCGTCTCGACCAGCTCACGCGCCGGCGCATCCAGACTCCCGTGGTTCCGGGCGTGTTCGGCGCGAGCGACGGCCTGCTGGTCCAAAGCGATCAACTGCGCGAGCATTTCACCTGGCGCGGGTTTCGCCGCGGTTGCGCTCTGCGTGGCTACCGTGTCTGGCGGCATTGGTGCTCGCGAGCACGCCGCCAGGGCGAATACGGCGAATGCCGCAAGGGCAAGGCATGCGTTCCTGGACATGGTTTCCTCCCGGTTTCCGGGCGCGCCGCAGCGATCGCAGGGTACGCGGCCCGTCCGTGGATGAATGGCCCTGCAATAGCCAATCTAGGGGAGGAGCGCCAGAACAATGTGAAGGGTGCGTGATGGGCGCCGCACCAAGCGTGCGGTAGACGGTATGTGCGTAGGCTCTGTACGGTGGAACACCGACCCCTGCCAATCGATGGCGTAGCTCCCAGCCGCCTCCAGCTCCCCGATGGACCTTGGCGCACCGTCCTGCAGGCGCTGTGCGCGCATTTCCCGCGGATCAGCGAAGCGACGTGGCGTGATCGATTCGCACGCGGGCGCGTGCTCGGTGCGTCCGGTGCTGCCCTGGAGGCAGACACGGGTTACAGGCGCGGAATGACGGTGCACTATTTCCGCGAGGTAGTGCAGGAGCCGGTGATTCCCTTTACCGAACAGATCCTGCACCTTGACGACGACCTGCTGGTCGTTGATAAACCGCATTTTCTGCCGGTGATGCCGGCGGGCGGTTTCGTCCGCCAATCGCTGCTTTCAAGGCTTCAGGCAACGCTGGACAACCCCGAGCTCGTGCCACTGCACCGGATCGACCGTGGTACGGCCGGACTCGTGATGTTTTCGGTGAATCCGTCCACGCGCGATTGCTATCAAGCGCTGTTTCGCGATCGCGCAATCCGCAAGCACTACCAGGCGCTTGCGCCAGCGCTGCCACTCACGGCGTTTCCGATTGTTCGGTGCAGTAGGCTGCAGATCGCGCAGCCGTTCTTCCGCATGGGCGAGGTTGCAGGACCGCCCAACAGCGAGAGCAGGCTCAGAGTGCTCAGCGACACGGGTGATATCTGGCGCTACGGGCTGGAGCCGGTCACCGGCAAGAAGCACCAGTTGCGCATACACATGGCAGCGCTGGGCGCGCCGATCGTCAACGACCGGTTCTATCCCACCTTGGACGACGACACAGCGGATGACTACTCGCGCCCCTTGAAGCTGCTGGCCGCGTCTCTCTCCTTCATCGATCCGTTGTCAGGCCAAACCCGGACCTTCGAGAGTGGCCTGACGCTTTAGACACCGATCAAGCGCCCTGTCAGCGCGGCTTGCGCGGCGGGAAGTTACCCGGCTTGCCACCACCGCCGGGTTTGCCGCTGTGCGGACCTCTGGGGCCGGATGGGCGCGCCTGCGGCGGTCGCGGCGAGTTGGGACGCGCTACCCGGCCACCGGTTGCATCGCGCTCATCGGCGTGGCGGATGCGCAGGGCCTGACCGGCGACATAAACGCGCTTGAGGTGCTCCATCAGCTCGTGTGGCATGCCTTCGGGCAGGTCGACCAGCGTGTAGTCGTCGCGGATGTCGATGCGGCCGATGTAACGGCTCTCCAGATCGGCTTCATTGGCGATGGCACCGACGATGTTTCCCGGTTGTACGCCGTGGCTGTGGCCGACTTCGATGCGGAAGGTTTCCATGCCGACCTCATCCGTGCGCGGTGCGTTGCGCGCAGGAGGGGGGGTGGGCCGTGTCGATGCCGGTACCGGCGTGCGAGCCGTAGTCTCGTCATCGAACATGGTTTCCGCGGCGTTGATACCCGCAGTCCCGGTCGGTCGTTCTGCGCTGCGCGGCGGTGCGGGGCGAGGTGCAGCGGCACGTGGCTCCTCGAACTGGCGAGACTCGCGCGCAGGAGGCGCGGCATGACGCTCCTCGAAGCTGCGCGGCGCGGCGTCACGGTCCGGGCGCTGCTGGCGTGGCGGACGCGGCGCCTGACCACGATGACCGACGTCGCGCGGGCTGGTATCGCGCTGGTCCGGACGCGGCTCGTACTTCGCACGCGGCGGTGGCGGAGCGAGCAGCAACGGGTGGTCGCCCTGGAACAGCTTCGCCAGCGCGGCGGCGATTTCCACGGCGGGCACATTCTGCTCGCGCTCATAGCGCTCGATGAGATCACGGAACATGCCCAGGTCGTTATCAGCCAGGGTGTCGGTGATGCGGTCGAGGAACTTGGAGACGCGCTGCTCGTTCACCGTCTCGATGGACGGCAGTTCCATCTGCTGGATCGGCTGACGGGTCGCGCGTTCGATCGCCCGCAGCATTCCACGCTCGCGCGGCGCCACGAACAGGATCGCCTCGCCTTTGCGTCCCGCGCGGCCGGTGCGACCAATGCGGTGAACGTAGCTTTCTGTGTCGTAGGGGATGTCGTAGTTCAGCACATGGCTGATCCGGTCGACGTCCAGCCCGCGCGCGGCCACGTCGGTCGCCACCAGAACGTCGATCTTGCCGTCCTTGAGGTTCTGGATGGTCTTCTCGCGCTGGGCTTGCTGCACGTCACCGTTGATGGCGGCCGCGGCGATGCCACGTGCCGCCAGCTTGGCGGCGAGCTCATCGGTACCCAGCTTGGTACGCGCGAAGACGATCATCGCGTCGAACGGCTCGGCTTCCAGAATCCGGGTCAGCGCATCCAGCTTCTGCACGCCGCTGACGGCCCAGTAACGCTGGCGGATGTTCTCCGCCGTGCTGGTCTTGTTCTTGATCGCGATCTCGATCGGATCTTTCAGATAGGTCTGGGCGATGCGCCGGATCTGCACCGGCATGGTGGCCGAAAACAGAGCCACCTGGCGGCTTTCCGGGGTTTTCTTGAGGACTTTCTCGACATCGTCGATGAAGCCCATGCGCAGCATCTCGTCGGCTTCGTCGAGTACGAGAAAGCGGAGTGCCGAAATGTCCAGCGAGCCCCGATCCAGATGATCGATGACCCGCCCCGGCGTGCCGACGATGACCTGCACGCCGCGCTTGAGCGCCTGCAGCTGCGGGTAGTAGCTCTGGCCACCGTAGATCGGCAGCACATGGAAGCCGGGCATCTTGGACGCGTAGCTCTGGAAGGCCTCGGCGACCTGGATGGCCAGCTCCCGCGTCGGTGCCAGTACCAGCGCCTGCGGTGTCTTCTGGGCCGGATCGATACGCGCCAGGATCGGCAACGCGAACGCTGCCGTCTTGCCGGTGCCGGTCTGGGCCTGGCCGATGACATCACGCCCCTGCATCAGCGGCGGGATTGTGGCGGCCTGGATGGGTGACGGAGACTCATAGCCCAACGCGGCGATGGCCTGCAGGAGGTGATCCGTCAGGGCCAGGTCGGTGAACTTCAGCGAGGTGTCGTGTTCGGCGTCGGGGGTAGCGGGCGTTTCGGCGCTCATCGCAATTCTCGGCAGCGCCGGCAGGGCCGGTCGGGTAGACCCCACAGTTTACCGCGAGCCGCCGCTGCGCGCGACGATATTCCCGATCGCGCGCCACACCGGTCAGCCGCGGTTACTCCGCAAGCCGCAGTGACTGAGCCTTTGGAAGCTGCTGGTACGGTTCAGCCCTGCTCGGGAGCCGCGCTTCCGGACTCGCTAACCGCGGGCGCGTCCTGCTCGTCATTCTCAGGCGTGGCGGGTTGCTTGCGTGACAGTTTCTCTTCCTTCTTTTTCTTCTTCGCAATTTCGCGCTGACGCTTTTCAAACGAATAATTCGGCTTCGCCATCGGCATTTCTCATCAGGTAGGTGCGGCCAGTCTAGGTCATGCGGCCGCTCCGCATCGCCCGGGTCAGGCCCCCGGTCCCCAAAGGCTTACGATGGCGTTGGTTTTATCGCGACAGCGTCCGGCTGTTGAGAGGCCCAGTTCGCTCCGACCGGTGGATCAACATGCTTGGATTCAACTTCGACAATGTCTTCGTTCGCGAGCTTCCCGGTGATCCAGAGCCCGGATCGCGCGTGCGCGAGGTCGAGGGCGCAGCGTGGTCCGCGGTGAAGCCGACACCGGTGCGTGCACCGCGGGTGTTGGCGTACTCGGCGGAAATGGCCGAGCGACTGGGGCTTGATCAGGCCGACATCGACTCGCCGCAGTTCGCCGGAGTCTTTGCCGGCAATGCGCTTTTGCCCGGCATGCAGCCGTTCGCCGCCAACTACGGCGGCCACCAGTTCGGCCATTGGGCGGGGCAGTTGGGCGATGGACGTGCCATCAGCCTGGGCGAGGTGATGACTGCCGAAGGCGAGCGATGGGAGTTGCAGCTCAAAGGTGCCGGTCCGACACCCTATTCCCGCCGAGCCGACGGTCGCGCTGTGCTGCGCTCGTCGATCCGCGAATTCCTCTGCAGTGAAGCCATGCACCACCTGGGTGTACCTACCACCCGCGCGCTGTGCCTGATCGGCACAGGCGAGCAGGTCATGCGCGACATGTTCTATGACGGCCATCCGGCGCCGGAGCCCGGTGCGATCGTCTGCCGAGCGGCGCCATCCTTCCTGCGTTTCGGCAATTTCGAGTTGCCGGCGTCGCGAGGTGACATCGGGCTGCTGCGGCAGCTGGTGGACTTCTGCATCCGCCGCGACTTTCCGCACCTGCAAGGCGAGGGCGAGGCGCTGTATGCCGCATGGTTCAAGGAGATCTGCGAGCGTACCGCCGTGATGATCGGGCACTGGATGCGCGTGGGGTTCGTGCACGGAGTGATGAACACCGACAACATGTCCATCCTCGGCCTGACGATCGATTACGGCCCCTACGGATGGATCGACAACTACGATCCGGACTGGACCCCCAACACCACCGACGCCAAGCGCAAGCGCTACCGTTTCGGCCAGCAGCCGGCGGTGGCGTACTGGAACCTGGGACGGCTGGCAGCGGCCTTGGCGCCGCTGTTCAAGGACGTCACGGGCTTGCAGTCAGGCTTGCAGGCCTATGGCGACGTCTACGACGCGGTTGATCGCAAGAATATTGTCAGCAAGCTCGGATTGGGCGATTACCGTGATGGCGACAGTGAGCTGATGCAGTCGCTGCAGGTGCTCCTGGTCGATGCCGAGGTCGACATGACCCTGTTCTTCCGGGCTCTGGCGGACTGCGAGGCCGACTCGCTGGCGAGTGCACACGGGGACGAGGCATTCGTCGCTGCCTTCTATGACGATCGCCAGCGGAAGGACACGGCGCAGGACTTCCAACGCTGGTTCGGGCAATACCGTGCGCGTCTGGTAGAGGATGCGTTGGAGCCCGGGGAGCGCAAGCGCAGGATGCATGCGGCCAATCCGCGCTACGTGCTGCGCAACTATCTGGCTCAGCAGGCGATCGACCGCGCGGAGCGGGGTGACATGGATGGTATTTCTGAACTGCTCGACGTCATGCGCCAGCCTTACGAGGACCAGCCCGGACGTGAGTTGTTCGCGGCCAAGCGGCCTGACTGGGCGCGCGACAGAGCCGGCTGCTCGATGCTCTCGTGCAGCTCGTGATGCGTATCTACAACCAGCCGATCACTCCGGAGCGAACGCTTTTCCGGACTTCTTGTCGCGCTTCTCGGCTTTCTTCTCCTTCATGGTCTTCGCCGGTTTCTTCTTCTCGTCCTTTTTCTGGTCCATGCCCTTTGCCATTGTGGATCTCCGGGTAAGCGTTGAGGGGTGGCGGAACCTGATGAACCGCACTCCCCAGTATGCGCGATTCCGCCCTGCCAGCGGCGCGAGCCGCGTAGAATGCGTCCATGTCACTTATTACTGTCAACAGCGTCGACTACAGCGTCGGCGGCCCGCTCCTGCTCGAGAATGTCGAGCTGTCCATTGAACCCGGCGAACGCATCGCCCTGATCGGCCGTAACGGCGCCGGCAAGTCCACGCTCATGCGCCTGCTTTCGGGCGACATCCAGCCCGATGACGGCGAGATCCGGCGGGCCAGCGGCAGACGCATCGCGCGGCTGGAGCAGGAAGTCCCACGCGATGCCAGTGGCAGCGTGTTCGACGTCGTCGCCGCGGGCATGGGCGAGTTGGGCGCGTGGTTGGCCGAGTATCACCACATCAGTCATGCCGAGGTCTTCGATGGCGACGCGCTGGCCGAGGTTCAGGCCAAGATTGAAGCGGCCAACGGCTGGGGCGCGGATCAAAGCGTGGTGGAGACACTGGACCGACTGGGCCTGGATGGCGATGCCGAGTTCTCCGGCCTGTCAGGCGGCATGAAACGGCGCGTGCTGCTGGCCCGCTCGCTGGTATCCGCACCGGACCTGTTGTTGCTGGATGAGCCGACCAACCACCTCGATATCGAGGCGATTGACTGGCTGGAGGACTTCCTGAAGAACTCCTGGAAAGGCGCGTTGCTGTTTGTGACCCATGACCGGCGGTTCCTGCGTGCGCTGGCGACACGCATTGTGGAGATCGATCGCGGCAAGGTAACCAGCTGGCCCGGCGACTGGGCGAATTACGAGCGCAGGCGCGAGGAGCGCCTCAACGCCGAAGCGCAGGAAAGCGCGCGGTTCGACAAGATGCTGGCGCAGGAGGAGGTCTGGATCCGGCAGGGCATCAAAGCGCGGCGGACGCGCGACGAGGGTCGCGTTCGCCGCCTGGAAGCCATGCGTCTGGATCGGGCCAAGCGACGCGATGCGATTGGCAACGTGCGCATGGACCTCGCCCAGGCCGAGTCGTCGGGCAAGAAGGTCATTGAAGCCAAGAACATCACATTCGACTTTGGCGGCAAGGCGCTGGTCAAAAATGTCTCCACAACGATCTTTCGCGGTGACCGGATTGGCCTGATCGGCCCCAACGGCAGTGGCAAGACGACGCTGTTGAAGCTGCTGCTGGGTGAGTTGCAGCCTCGCGAAGGCGAGGTCCGTGGCGGCAGCAACCTGCAGATCGCCTACTTTGACCAGTACCGCGACACCCTGCGCGATGACTGGAGCGCGTTGGAGAACGTGTCCGAAGGTCGCGAGTTCGTTGAGGTGGGTGGCAAGCAGAAACACGTGATCGGCTACCTGCAGGATTTCCTGTTCACGCCCGAGCGCGCCCGCGCGCCGATCACGCGTCTGTCGGGCGGGGAGCGCAACCGGCTGCTGTTGGCCAAGCTTTTCGCGCAGCCGTCCAACCTTCTGGTGATGGATGAGCCGACCAACGATCTGGACGTGGAAACCCTCGAGTTGTTGGAGGAAATCCTCGGCGACTACCCCGGAACGCTGTTGCTGGTCAGCCATGACCGCGATTTCATCGACAACGTTGTGACGTCCACCCTGGTGATGGAAGGAGACGGCAAGGTCGGCGAGTACGTGGGTGGTTACAGCGACTGGGTGCGTCAGCGCCCCACGGACAGCGTGGAAACGGCGTCCAGGTCGACCTCGATGCCGGTTTCACCCATTGCGTCCGCTGCGACTACTCCGAGCAAGCCCAAGCGCAAGCTGGCCTACAAGGAAGCACGCGAACTGGAGGCGCTCCCGGGACTGCTTGAGACACTGGATACGCGCATTGCGGCGATGACCGCGGAAATGAACGACCCCGCGTTCTACCAGCGCGGCGCTGACGCGATCGCCACCCACAACGTGGAGATGGCGCGGCTGAACGTAGAACTCGAGGCAGCTTTCGCACGCTGGGCGGAGCTGGAAGGCGAGGACTGACCGCAACTAGCCGTAACCGCGCTGCCGATGCCGAGCGCGTCCCTGGAGTGCAGGGCGCTGAAGTTCACGGCGCAATCAACCGGTGCTGACCATCCTCGTCAGGATGACAAACCCTGATGAGCGGACGTCGAATCGTCCAGCAAAGAACAAGCCAGATCCACTGCACGACGGCTTCGTCCGTGTGCGCGGAGCGCGCGAGCACAACCTGCGCGACATTGACGTCGACATCCCGCGCGATGCGCTGGTGGTCTTTACCGGGGTCTCCGGTTCGGGCAAGTCGTCGCTGGCGTTCGGCACCCTGTATGCCGAGGCGCAGCGCCGTTACCTGGACTCGGTAGCACCGTATGCCAGACGGTTGATCGACCAGGTCGGGGTGCCCGAGGTTGATTCGATCGAAGGACTGCCGCCCGCCGTGGCGTTGCAACAGCAACGCGGATCTCCCAGCACGCGCTCGTCTGTGGGCAGCGTCACCACGGTGTCCAACTCGTTGCGGATGCTTTATTCCCGCGCCGGGGACTACCCGCCGGGGCAGCCGATCATCTATGCCGATGGCTTCTCGCCCAACACGCCGCAGGGGGCCTGCCCCAGGTGTCACGGGCTGGGCAGCGTGCATGAGGTCACCGAGCGCACGATGGTGCCCGATGACAGCTTGACCATCCGCGAGCGCGCGGTGGCCGCGTGGCCGCCCGCCTGGCACGGGCAGAATCAGCGCGACATCCTCGTCACGCTGGGCTACGACATTGACACTCCGTGGCGTGACCTTCCGCAGGCACAGCGCGACTGGATTCTGTTTACCGACGAGCAGCCGGTGGTGCCGGTCTACCGCGACCTGACCCCGGCGGAGACCCGCACAGCGCTCGATCGCGGCGACAATCCGAGTTACAAAGGCACGTTTTCCAGCGCCCAGCGCTATGTGCTGCACACCTTCGCCAACACCCAGAGCGCCATGATCAAGAAGCGCATCTCGCGCTACATGGTCAGCGCGACATGCCCGTTGTGCGAGGGCAAGCGGCTGACCCGCGAGGCGCTGTCGGTCACGTTCGCCGGTCTCGATATCGGCGAGCTTGCACGGCTGCCTTTGAAACAGGTGTCGGCACTGCTGAGGCCGGTGGCGGATGGCGCCATGGAAGAATCCCAGCGGGCTCGGACGCATCCCGAGCAGGCCGTCGTGGCACAGCGCATCGCCAGCGACCTGCTGGCGCGCATTGGGGTGATCGTCGAGCTGGGATTGGGCTACCTGACGCTGGAGCGCACCACGCCCACCCTGTCACCGGGAGAGCTGCAGCGGCTCCGTTTGGCCACGCAGATACGTTCCAATCTGTTCGGGGTGGTCTACGTTCTCGACGAGCCCTCGGCGGGTTTGCATCCGGCCGATACGCTGGCGCTGCTGAAGGCGCTGGACCAGCTCAAAGACGCTGGCAACTCGTTGTTTGTGGTGGAGCACGAGACCGACATTATCCGCCGCGCCGACTGGGTGGTCGATATCGGCCCCGCGGCAGGCGAGCAGGGCGGCCGTGTCCTGTACAGCGGGCCGCTGGACGGTTTGGCTGGCGTTGGCGAATCGCAGACGGCACGTTATCTGTTCCACCAATCGCATCGCCCGTTGGGGGATCACTCCCCCGCGAGGGTGCATTCGCTAAGTGCACCGGCTGGCTGGCTGCGATTGGAAGGCGTGAGCCGGAACAACCTCGACAGCGTGGACGTTGCATTCCCGCTGGGGGTATTCACGACGGTCACCGGGGTGTCCGGTTCGGGCAAGTCCAGTCTGGTCAGCCAGGCGCTGGTAGAGCTTCTATCGGAACACCTTGGAAAGGCGACAGACGCCGAACCCGATGATGCTGACCCGCTGGAACCTGCACCCGTCACCCGCGGCGGTCGAATTGTCGAAGGACTTGACCACATCAGGCGTCTGGTGGTGGTTGACCAGAAGCCGATCGGTCGCACGCCGCGCTCGAATCTGGCCACCTACACGGGCCTGTTTGATCACGTGCGAAAGCTGTTCGCCGCAACCCCGGAAGCGCGTCGCCGCGGATACGGCGCAGGCCGGTTCTCCTTCAATGTCCCGAAAGGCCGTTGTCCTACCTGTGAGGGCGAGGGGTTTGTCAGCGTCGAGCTGTTGTTCATGCCGAGCGTGTATGCCCCGTGTCCCGGTTGTCATGGCGCCCGCTACAACGACGCGACGCTGGAGGTCACCTGGAAGGATCGAAATATTGCCGAGGTGCTCGCCCTGACCGTCGATGCCGCAGCCGTGTTCTTTGCAGAAGTGCCGGCCGTTGTGCGGCCGCTCGAAGTGCTGCGGGAGGTCGGTCTGGGCTATCTGCGACTGGGCCAGCCCGCGACCGAGCTGTCGGGCGGTGAGGCGCAGAGAATCAAGCTGTCCACCGAGTTGCAGCGGAGCCAGCGACGCGGAACGCTCTACCTGCTGGATGAACCCACGACCGGGCTGCACCCCGCGGATGTCGATCTGTTGCTGCGCCAGCTGAAGACCCTGGTGGACGCGGGCAATACGGTCATTGTGGTCGAACACGACATGCGTGTGGCTGCCGCCAGCGACTGGATCATCGACATCGGACCCGGGGCAGGGGACGAGGGTGGTCAAGTAGTTGCCCAAGGTACGCCGCAGGAGGTCAGCGGATCGCAGCAGAGTCGGACGGCGCCTTTCCTGAAGGCGGAGCTGCCGGGCAACGATACTCGGGCTGCTACGAACCAATAGCCCACGACGAGTGGCACAAGGGCCATTGGGCGGGAGGATCCAACAAACAAGCCGAGGGGCTCACGGTCTCGCGTAACCGGAACTACGGTTGGCCGCCGCGCTTCAGTCCGGTGCGCTGGCAGCATCCAACACGGCTTTGTCTTCCACTCCGAGCACCAGCTCGGTAGCCCGCACCAGACCGTCCAGTTGTTTCATGGACGTCGCACTGGCGATCGGCGCGGTGACACCCTCGCGGGCGATCACCCATGCCAGCGCCACCTCGGCCGGCTGGGCATCGTGGGCTTGCGAGACCTGATCAAGCGCATCCAGAATCCGCAGCCCGCGTTCGTCGAGATATTTGGCTACCCCCTCGCCGCGCACACTTTTGTCGAGGTCGTCCCTGGAGCGGTACTTACCGGAAAGAAAGCCCGAGGCCAGGCTGTAGTAAGTGATCACACCCTGACCCTCGGCGATACACAACTCGCGCAAGCCTGACTCGAACCCGGCGCGGTCGTACAGGTTGTATTCGGGCTCCTGCACGGCGTAGCGAGGCAGGTTCAGGCGATCCGCCACGGACAGTGCTTCACGAAGCTGGCCGGCGTCCAGATTGGATGCGCCGATGGCACGCACCTTGCCCTCGCCGATCAACTGCTGGTAGGCGCGCAGGGTTTCCTCGTAGGGGGTTTCCGGGTCCGGCCAGTGGCTGAGGTACAGATCGATGTGGTCCGTTTGCAGCCGCCGCAGCGAGTCCTCCGCGCGGGCGATGATGCTTTTGCGGTCAAGGCCCCGCTCGAACTCGCCCAGCTTGGAGCCGACCTTGGTGATGATCACTACGCGGTCGCGATGGCCGCCGGCCTTGAGCCAGTCTCCGATGATCGTTTCCGACTCGCCACCTTTGTTGCCGGGCACCCAGGTGGAGTACGAGTCTGCTGTGTCGATCGCGTTCAGCCCTGCGTCGACGAACCCGTCCAGCAGGGCGAATGACTGTTGCCGGTCCACGGTCCAGCCGAATACATTGCCGCCGAATACCACAGGCGCAATCTCCAGACCGGTGTCACCAAGCGTTCGTTTGTTCACTGGATTCTCCTGCGTTTGCTGGAGACATTACGACCCGCGCCAGTACTACGGCGTGAGCAGATGCGGGACGAATTCCCGCAGGGCCGATGCAAGCACTTCCCGGTCAAGGTCGGGCTCGCGTGTCTGACGGACCTTGAGACCTTCAAACAACAGCTGCATCAGCAGCGCACGCTGGCGCGCCACGGGCTCGGACAAGCCGCGCCCGCCGTTCCCGGAATCCTCGTTGAGCCACCGGACCAGCGCGGCCCGCAAAGCCTTGTCGAACCCGTCCAACGCCGCTGCGATGCTGGGGTCCCGGGTCGCTTCCGCGGACATTTCCAGCAACAGCGCCGGATTCATCCCGCGGGTCTGGGCGTCCCCACAGCGGTCGAAGCTGGCGATCAGCTCCGAGGTCAGATCCACCTTGCGTTTCAGCTTGATGTCGTCGAGCAGCATTTCCAACTGGTGCTCGACAATGGCCAGAATGATCTCGTTCTTGCCCGCGAAGTAGCGGTAGATCAGCCCGGCACTCATGCCAGCGGTTTCGGCGATGTTGGCCATGCTCGCGCCGTGGAATCCGCGCTCGACAAAGCATTTCTGCGCCGCCACCAGGATCCGCTCACGCTGGGCCTCGACGCGTGCCTCGGCCTTCTTTACCGATGGGGTGTCGGGCACTGCGTTCATGAGCCTTCTACCCAGCCTCCGCCCAGTACCTTGTAGAGCGTGACGCGGTTTGCCTGTTCTGCCAGCAGTGTCGCCACCAGCGATTGCTGCGCGGCGTAAAGCGTGCGCTGCGCATCCAGCAGGATCAGATAGCTGTCCCTTCCTGCGTCATAGCGGGCTTTGGACAGCTCGTGCGCGCGAGTCGCGGCACGCAAAAGCGCTTCCTGCGCCATCCGCTGGTCGGCCAGAGTCTTGCTGAGCGCGAGTGCATCAGCGACCTCGCGGAAGCCGGTTTGGATGGACTTCTCGTACTCAGCCAGCGCGATGTCGCGGTCGGCCCTGGCCACGCCGAGATTGGCGCCCAGGCGCCCCCCCTGGAAGATCGGCAGGTTGATCCGCGGCATGAACGACCAGACGCCGCTGCCCGACCCGAACAGACCGGATAATTCGTTGCTGGCGGATCCGATGGAGCTTGTCAGGCTGATCGAGGGGAAGAATGCCGCGCGCGCCGCGCCGATGTTCGCGTTCGCGGCGAGCAACTGGTACTCGGCTGCCATGACGTCCGGGCGACGCAGCAGGACGCTCGACGGCAGGCCGTCAGGAAGGCCTGTCAGGCCTGTGACCCTCGGTTCAAAGGCAGTGGGCAGCAGTGCGGGATCGATCTGGGTTCCCACAAGCAACGTCAGCGCGTTCGTGTCCTGCGCGACCTGACCGGCGAAACGGGCGACGTCTGATCTTGAGGTCTCGACCAGCGTACTCGCCTGGCTGACTTCCAGAGCTGAAAGCGCGCCCAGTTCAAAGCGCTTCTGGGTGAGGTCGTACGATTCCTGCTGGCTCGCCATCGTCGCCTCGGCGATACGCAGAAGCTCGCGATCCGCGGACAGGGCGAGATAGACATTCGCCACTTCGGATATCAGCGCCAGCTGGGCGCTGCGTCGTGATTCCTCGGTGGCGAAGTAACGTTGCAATGCAGCGTTGCTGAGGCTGCGGACGCGGCCAAACAGATCCAGCTCGAACTGGGCGATGCCCAGGCCGGCTGTGTAGACGTCCCTGACCGGCGCGTCGCCGCCGGTGCGCTGCAGTTCCGCACTGACACCCAGCGACGGAAAGCGGTCGGCACGCTGGATCCTGTACTGGGAACGGACGCGTTCGACATTGAGCACGGCCACCCGCAGGTCGCGGTTGTTTTCAAGTGAAAGTGCGATCAGTTCCTCAAGGTGAGCATCGACAAAGAAGTCACGCCAACCCACGTCTGCTACGGGAAGTGCCTCGGCACCGGTCTGTGAGGCAGGCGCTGTCACCGGGCGGTTGCCAGTACCGGCAGAGGTGGTGGGTGGCAGCGGCCACTCGGCGGGAATCGACGGCGCGGCCTCGGGCACACGCGGCTCCAGCATCGCGCAGCCCGAGACAAACAGCGTGGTCGCCAGCGCCAGTGCAGTGATCATGGGCTTATGCATGGTTCTCATCTCCTGCTGCGAGTGCTTCGGCAGCGGGTTTTCTCAGCTTCTTGTTGAACAGCAATTCGATGACCACGAAGAACACCGGGACGAAGAACAGCCCCAGTAACGAACCCACGATCATGCCGCCGAGCACGCCGGTGCCGATCGCCCGCTGTGCGCCGGAACCTGCGCCGCTGGCGAGGGCAAGGGGCAGGACGCCCATGCCGAAGGCCAGCGAGGTCATCAGGATCGGACGCAGCCGTTCGTGAACCGCCTTCATGGTGGCCGCTATCAGTTCCATGCCCTCGTCCATGTAATCCTTGGCGAAGGTGATGATCATGATGGCGTTCTTGCTGGTCAGTCCGACGGTGGTGAGCATGGCGACCTGGAAGTAGACATCACGCTCCATGCCGCGCATTGATGCCGCCAGAGCGGTACCCAGGATGCCCAGCGGGGCGACCATCAGTACCGCTGTCGGAATGGTCCAGCTCTCATACAGGGCAGCGAGACAGAGGAACACGATCAGCAGCGACAGCGTGTACAGAAGCGGCGTCTGCGCTCCCGCTGCGCGTTCCTGGAAGGACAATCCGGTCCACTCGATCTCAAAGCCGGCCGGCAACTGGGCGGCCAGTTCCTCGACCCGATCCATGGCCGACCCCGAGCTCTCACCCGGTGCCGCCTCGCCGTTGATCTCCATCGCCGGCACGCCGTTGTAGCGCTCAAGACGCGGCGATCCGAACTGCCAGTGCGACGTGCCGAAGGAGGAGAAGGGCACCATTTCACCTTCGCTGTTGCGGACCGACCAGCGGTTGAAGTCCTCCGGGACCATCCGGAATGGCGCGTCAGCCTGCATCATCACCCGCTTGACCCGACCCCGATCGATGAAGTCGTCGATGTAGCGCCCGCCCCAGGCCGTCGCCAGCGTGGCATTGATGTTGGCGATGGAAAGACCCAGCGCAGCGGCCTTCTGCTGGTCGATGTCGAGGCGCAGTTGCGGCGAATCCTCCTTGCCGTTGGGCCGCACGTTGGTCAGCATCTTGTCCTGCGACGCGGCGCCAAGCAGCTGGTTGCGTGCATCGACCAACGCATCGTGGCCGAGCCCGGCATTGTCCTTCAGGTAGAAGGTGAAGCCTGCCGATGTGCCCAGTTCCGGAATCGCCGGCGGCGAGAACGCGAACGCAAATGCATCCTGGATGCCTGACAGGCCCATCATCGCCCGGCCAGCAACCGCGCTGGCGGAATTTTCGGCGCTGCGTTCACTCCAGTCCTTGAGCTTGATGAAGGCCATGCCGCTGTTCTGGCCGGTGCCGCTGAAGCTGAAACCCTGGATCGCAAAGACGGACTCGACCGCATCCTTCTCGTTTTCGAGGAAATGATTCTCGACCTTTTTGATCGATTCCATCGTCCGTTCCTGGGTGGCTCCCACGGGGGCCACGATCTCGGAGAACAGCACGCCCTGATCCTCCGGCGGGAGGAACGAGCTGGGCAGGCGCAGGAACAGGAAGCCCATCAGCAGCACCATCAGAGCGAAGACTCCCATGTACCGCTTGCGGCGGCCGACCATGGTGCGCACGCCACGCTGATATTTCGCGCTGCCCTTGTCGAAGTTGCGGTTGAACCAGCCGAAGAATCCGGTGGTCTTGCCGTGCTCGCCTTTTTCGATCGGCTTGAGCATGGTCGCGCACAGCGCGGGGGTCAGCACGATCGCGACCAGCACCGACAGCGCCATCGCGGAGACGATGGTGGCGGAGAACTGGCGATAGATGACGCCGGTGGACCCGCCGAGGAACGCCATCGGCACGAAGACCGCCGACAGCACCACGCCGATGCCCACCAGGGCCCCGGTGATCTGGGTCATCGACTTGCGGGACGCCTCCAGTGGGGACAGGCCTTCCTCGTCCATCAATCGCTCGACGTTTTCCACCACCACGATCGCGTCATCCACCAGCAGTCCGATCGCCAGCACCATCGCGAACATGGTCAGCATGTTCACCGAAAAACCCAGCGCGGAAAGGATGCCGAACGTGCCCAGCAGCACCACCGGCACAGCGATGGTCGGAATCAGGGTGGCGCGGAAGTTCTGCAGGAACAGGTACATCACCAGGAACACCAGCACGATCGCTTCAATCAGCGTCGTGACAACGCCCTTGATGGCGACGCGCACAAACGGAGTGCTGTCGAACGGCTTTACAGCGATCAGCCCTGGCGGGAAGAAAGGCTTCAGATCGTCCAGCACCTCGTCCACGCCTTTGGCCGTATCCAGAGCGTTTGCGCCGGTCGCCAGGGAGATGGCGACACCGGTGGCGGTCTGGCCGTTGTAGCGGGTGATGAACTCGTAGTTCTGGGCCCCCATCTCCACCCGCGCGACATCACCCAGACGCAACATCGAGCCGTCTTTGTTGCTGCGCAGGATGATGTCGCGGAACTGCTCGGGCGTCTGCAGGCGGTCCTGCGCGGTGATGGTCGCGTTGATCTGCTGACCATCGATCGCCGGCGCACCGCCCAGCGATCCCACCGCGACTTGCGCGTTCTGCGCCTGGATCGCCGCAGCCACGTCCGCTGGCGTCATCGCATAGGTATCGAGTTTGTTGGGATCCAGCCAGATGCGCATCGCGTACTCGGCGCCGAAGATCTGGATATTGCCAACCCCCGGCACGCGACTGAGCGGGTCGGCCACGTTGGCGCCCACGTAATCGGCAATGTCGTCTTTTGTCATGCTCCCGTCTTCCGACACGAAGCCGACCACCTGCAGGAACCCGCTGGCGGACTTGCTGACGTTGACGCCCTGACGCTGCACTTCCTGCGGCAACAGCGGCATCGCGGACTGGAGTTTGTTCTGTACCTGTACCTGGGCGGTATCGGGGTCTGTGCCCTCCTCGAAGGTCAAGGTGATCGACGCACTGCCGCTGGCCGAGCTGTCCGACGAGAAGTAAAGCAGCCCATCAAGACCCTTCAGGTTCTGCTCGATGATCTGGGTGACCGAATCCTCCACGACCTTGGCCGAGGCGCCTGGATAATTGGCGCTGATCGACACGGTCGGCGGCGCAATGGTCGGGTACTGGGAGATCGGCAGGGTGAAGATCGCCAGCGATCCGGCGATCATGATGATGATCGCGATGACCCACGCAAAGATGGGGCGGTCGATAAAGAAGTGAGCCATGGGGGGTTCTCCGCTTACTGCTGCGAGGCAGGAGCGTCATCAGCAGGCGTGGCCGCATCGGCGGGGGTAGCGGGGTCTGCAGCATCGGGGTTGGAAGACACTGGTGCAGCGGATGACGGCGTGGTTGCCGCAGGCGCGGTCCCATCCGCTGGGGCGCCTTGCTGAGGCGGAGCAGGCTGGCTGCCCGCTTCAGTCGCTTGCACCGGTGCATCGGGCTGCACTTTCTGCAGCCCCTCGACGATGACGCGATCGCCGGCCACCAGTCCGTCCTCGACCAGCCACTTGTCTCCAATGGTGCGACTGACCTTGACTTCCCGCTGTTCCACCTTGTTCTCCGCGTTGACCACCATCGCGGTCGCGTTGCCCTTGGGGTCACGGGTGACGCCCTTCTGTGGAACGAGGATTGCGTTCTGCCGGACGCCGCCGCCAATCACTGCGCGTACGTACATCCCCGGGAGCAGCAGCTGGTCCGGATTGGCAACCTTGACCCGCAGCGCGTAGCTGCCAGTGGTCGGATCCACACTGACTTCCGAAAATTCCAGTTCGCCGCGTTGGTCAAACTCGGAACCGTCCTCGAGCAGGATGGTGACCGGCAGGCTGCGTCCGTCCTCAAGCGAGCCGGAGGCCAGACCCCTGCGCAGTTCCAGCAGTTCGCTGGCTGACTGGGTCAGATCGACGTAGATCGGGTCCAGCTGCTGCACCGTGGCCAACGCCTCGGGCTGGTTGGCGGTCACCAGCGCACCCTGGGTCACCGACGATTTGCCAATCCGGCCGCTGATGGGCGAGATGATCCTGGAGTAACCGAGTGTGACCTGTGCACTTTGTACCGCGGCCTGTCCTGCAGCCACCTCGGCCTCCGCCTGCCGCAATGCGGCGGTAGCGTTCTCGTTGTCCTGCTTGCTGACGGCGTCAATCTTCGCCAGCTCCGCTGAGCGCGCTGCGGTGAGCCGGGCCGCTGACAGGGTCGCCTTCGCCCGCGCCAGCTGCGCCTGCGCGCTCGCCGCAGATGCCTGGTAGGAAGCATTGTCCAGCTGGTAGAGGGGCTGGCCCGCTTTCACCATTCGACCTTCCTCGAACAGGCGCTTGGCCACGATTCCCGACACTTGTGGCCTGACCTCCGCGATCTGGAATGCGGTCGTGCGTCCGGGCAGTTCCCGGGTCAGCGTCGTGGTTTCGGGGGCAAGTGTCACCACGGTGACCGATGGTGCAGGACGTTGCTGGGCCTCCTCCTCACTACTGCAGGCGGCAAGGGCAACCGCGAGGACCAACGGCAGGAGAACCAGGTGACGTGATGACCGGGACATGGTTTTGGACTCGAAATAGGAAAATAGAGAGCGTGCGGCGGCTCTGGCGGACGGAGAATGAACGATCATTCTTTTTTTGTCAACGCGATGATGTCGCAACCTGAACAGGCCATCGCCATGGGGTTACGCAATCTGGCGGCGATTGGATCCAAGCGGGTCCTTCGCAGCCCCGCAGGATCTCACCCGTGATCTGAAACATGCGTGATCGATGCCAAACGACCAGCAAACCGCGATACCCTGCGACCGCGTCCGCTCTGGAGACGCCTGTGCAACACCGTAGAGGTTCGAAAGATGGGTCTTCCGTGGCAATCGTGGCTGCTGGCACTTGTGCTTCCGGGCACCGTCCATGCACAGGTCAAGGTCGATGAAAATCCGCCCGGTCAGGCGTTCGTCGGAGACACCTTGCAACTGACCCCGGTGGTCGTTACGGCGACCCGGATTCCGGGCGATGCTCTGCTGGTGCCGGCGGCGATCGACGTGATCGACATGGCCGACATCCAGTTGGCGCGGCCCGCTATAGACCTGTCTGAGACCCTCGGGCGGATACCGGGCGTGGTCGCCCGTGACCGTCAGAACCAGGCGCAGGATCTGCAGATATCCATTCGCGGGTTCGGTGCACGCGCGACGTTCGGTGTGCGCGGGATACGCCTGTATACCGACGGTATTCCGGCAACGATGCCGGACGGTCAGGGCCAGGTATCCCATTTCCCGCTGGGATCGGCGGAGCGCATCGAGGTGCTCCGCGGACCGTTCTCGGCCCTGTACGGCAATGCCTCGGGCGGGGTCATCGCCCTGTTCACGGCAGAGGCGCCGGCGAAACCGCTGGCCTCGGCCGGGGTTGCCATTGGCGGGTACGGACTGCAGAAGGCTGCCGTGTCCTTCCAGTCGCGGTGGGGCAGTAACGACCAAGGAAGCTTCGTCGGTGATGCCGTTGACGTGCGAAGCGACGGTTACCGGCGCCACAGCCGATCGCACCGGCGCACGGCGCAAGCCGTCGTGAAAGGCCAGGCCGGCACGGGTACTTCCTACACGCTGCTGGCCAACGGTTTGGATCTTGTCGCCGACGATCCGCAGGGATTGACCGCGGCGCAGCTTCGTGGAGATCGCCGTGCGGCGAGTCAGGGCGCACTGGCGTTCGATACCCGCAAAACTGTCAGGCAGGGACAATGGGGCGCTCGCGTCGAGCAGTCCATGGGCGAGTCGCAACTGCTGAGCGCGACCGTCCATCGCGGCACTCGCCAGACCACCCAGATGTTGTCAGTGCCGGTGATAGTGCAGCGCAAGAATCCGATGCATGGTGGCGGTGCGATCGATCTTGACCGCGACTACAGTGGCGTCGACGTGCGCTGGCAGTGGCAATCGTCGCTTCTCGATCGTCCTTTCTCGGTGACTTCCGGGGTTGAATATCAGGTCGCGGAGGAGCGGAGGCTCGGTTTCGAGAACTTCGTTGGCGATCGGATTGGCGTGCTCGGCAAACTCCGGCGCGACCAGCGGGACCGCGTAACGGGTCGGGATCTATACGTGCAGGCCGACTGGGCGCCGGCCGAGCGCTGGCGGCTCAATGTGGGCGCGCGCCGCAGCCGGATCAGTTTTCGATCGGCAGACAACTACATCACCGCCGACAACCCCGACGACAGCGGCGCGCTGGACTATGCGCGGACCTCACCGGTGGTCGGCGTGCTGTTCCGGGCGACGCCTTGGCTGAGCCTGTACACCAATGCCGGTGGCGGATTCGAAACGCCGACGCTCTCGGAGCTGGCGTACCGCAACGACGGTCGCAGCGGCCTCAATGACACGCTCGCCCCGGCGCGCAGCCGCAACCTGGAGGCGGGCGCCCGCGCCCGGCGCGAGGGATGGGAAGCGTCGGGAGCGGTTTTCCAGAGCCGCACCCGCGACGAATTGGTGGTGGTCGCGAACGAAGGCGGTCGTAGCGTTTACGGCAACGCCGGCGTCTCGCGCAGGCGCGGTGCCGAGCTTTCGGGATCCGTGCAGCTGTCGCCGCGGTGGCACCTGGCCGGTTCCTACACGTTTCTGGATGCGCGCTATCTGACCGATTTTGCCCCGTGCGGGTCTCCGGCATCGTGCGATGACGGAAGCGTGTTGATCGAAGGCGGTCGACGGATTCCGGGGCTGGCGCGGCAGTCGGCCTGGTCGGAGCTGCGCTGGAGCCCCATCGAGGCTACAGACGTGATGCTTGAGGGCTACTTCAACAGTCGCGTGTTTGTCGACGACGACAACAGCGCAGCGGCACCTGGCTACGCGCGGTTCGACCTGGCCGCCGAGCACCGGCTGCTCAGCGGCGGACTGGAATGGCGCGGTTTCGTCCGGCTCAACAACCTGCTGGATCGCGACATCATCGGCTCGGTGATTGTGAACGACGGCAATGGTCGCTATTACGAACCAGCGCCGGGACGTCACTGGCAGGTGGGACTGTCCGCCCGCCGCAGGTTCTGATCTGACGTTGCCGCCCATTGGGGCATCCAATAGCAGGAGCGCTGCGGACCCGCTTCGCGTAGGCTCCGGGTTTCAATTTTTGCGGGCCAGGGGCACATGACCACATCCGCCGCAGAGGCCACAGGCAAGGCCCGTTTCCCGCGACAGATCCGCTTCATCATCGGCAACGAAGGCTGCGAGCGCTTCAGCTTCTACGGCATGCGCAACATCCTGGTGCAGTTCCTGATCACCTCGACGCTGCTGCAGCACATCCTGGAAGGCAC
>RCMY010001286.1_pt1 | contig 23976 bp, 21 predicted proteins | sample 2041341 | NCBI WGS metagenome assembly RCMY01 (sample SAMN09708234, study PRJNA481090) | Marine sediment metagenome, whole genome shotgun sequencing project.
CTCGGTGCTCGGTGCTCGGTGCTCGGTGCTCGGTGCTCGGTGCTCGGTGCTCGGTGCTCTAGGTAAAAATAAAAAAATCTGTGATCGGTTTTTGGGTCATCGGTCATCGAGCAACTAACCAAATCGGACATCAACGTTTTTCCTTGAACATATCCTTTAGCACAAAACTGAACATCAAATCTTGGTCATAGCGTTCTACTAGTACCTTTACCCGCTTGCCTTCTTTTTCGTTGACCATTTCGAGTACTTCCTGAAGTTCGTATTGGTGTACGCGCTTTCCGTTGACCGCCAGAATGACATCGCCTTCCAGTAGGCCGGCTTCGTGGGCGGGGCTTCCGGCCCGAATGCCCGAAACGATAATCTCGGGCACCAAACTAAGACGGGTCTGGGTCTCGAAAAGGATTTGGACATCGCCGAACGATTTTTCTTCACTATGTACTACGCCTCTTGAATCCGAAATACTTTCCGAGATAAACCGCACGCCTGCATGCTGCAGGCTTAATCCGCTTAAATTATATCGGAAAGGTGCCTTGAAATTTCTATTTTTCCGCAAGACAATCTTATTGCGGCCATAATCAAAAACGATATTGAAGCGTTTTAGCACCTCACCCCCTACACTACCGTTGCGACTGCCCAGATTCTTTATGGCACCGAAGGATTTTATATCGGGAAAAGCGGCCTTGGCATCCTTTAGGGCAAATCGACCGATTCGAACCTGATCGACCTTGGTGCGTTTTCCGAAGATATTCCCGTTCAGACCTTTTCCCAAAAAGTCATCATAATATTTCTCGGGTATACTTATATCCTTGTTCTGAAATAGCCATATAGCATCGCTACTTCCCGTATCGACCAACAATTTGACCGGCAATTCGTCTTTCATCGACAGATTGCCATTGATATAGGCCTTTTTTCGGATAATAGATAACGGAAGAATTTCCTGTCGCTTACTTTTTTCATAGGTGTAGCTTTTGGGATCGTGAAACTTTAAGATCTTACTGCCATAATCGATTTCCACCACAAAATCCCTGAACAGATCATAGCCGATAATGCCATGGATGGGGATGCCCAAAGTGGGAGAAAAATTCATGGTCTTGTCCAACACCACATACAGCTGTTGATTAGGATTTTCAATATACTTTGACCGGAAGGTATTGCCATGCGACCGCAGCGCTTTGATGGGTTCTCCATCACCCAGCCCCTTTATGGTAATTTCGGAAACATTGTTGATCTGCACCGAATCTTGGTCAGAGAGATTGAAAAGGATGGGTTTGTCGACCCCGGAATCCAATATAAAGGATAGTTCGGTGCCGTTTACCTCCAAGGGTATGACAATAAGGTTGTTGATCAAACGGAATTTCAGCTTCTCGAATCTTTGGCCATCAGGCAACTGGAAGGTCTGTGCAGCTCCCAAAAAAGGAAGCAACAATAGAAAAATGGCGATATTGCGAAGAAATCGGCTCAACTTTCTTGTTTTTAACAAGTTACCCGAGTTTAAGTTACGATTTTTTTCGTTTCGAAGGTGATTTTTAACACATCAAGGCACGGTGGACAACGCTCGATACTCGATGCGATAGAGATCCAGCATCCCAATAAATACTTAAACTCATAAACTTTTTGGACTTGATACTTGCCTAGTCACGAAATTTTATGATCGGGGACGTTTGAACTTGTTTTCCCCACTTGCTTTTCCCATTTTTGCAAAAACAAGAATCGCTATGCCATCAGTATCCCAAAAGGGGCGTACCATGCCCCAATCACCCATTCGTAAATTAGTGCCTTTTGCCGAAGCCGCGAAGAAGAACGGCGTCGAGGTCATACACCTTAACATCGGGCAACCAGACATCAAAACTCCGCAAGTCGCTCTGGATGCGGTAAAGAACAATACGATCGAAGTGCTTGAGTACAGCCGCTCGGAAGGTTCCGAAGAATACCGCCATAAATTGGCGGGGTACTATGCCAAAAACGATATTCAGGTCAATGCCGAAGATATCATTATAACTACCGGAGGCTCGGAGGCGCTGGCCTTTACCATGGGCAGTATTATGGATACCGATGACGAAATCATAGTACCTGAACCGTTTTATGCCAATTACAACGGATTTGCTACGGCAGCTGGCGTTAAGGTGGTTCCCGTAACTTCATATATCGATTCCAATTTTGCCTTGCCCCCTATCGAGGAATTCGAAAAAAGGATTACGCCGAAGACCAAGGCCATTCTGATCTGTAACCCCGGTAATCCGACAGGATATCTGTATACCAAGGAGGAAATCAAAAAACTGGCCGCCATCGTGAAAAAGCACGATTTGTTTTTAGTGGCTGACGAGGTGTATCGAGAGTTCGCCTATGACGGCCGGCAACACTATTCCATTTTACAGGAAGAAGGCCTTGAAGAACATGCAATCATGGTCGATTCCGTTTCCAAAAGATACAGCATGTGCGGAGCACGTATTGGTTGTTTGGTGACCAGAAACCAAGAAATTATCAAAACTGCCCTGAAATTTGCCCAGGCGCGCTTGTCTCCGCCCACTTTTGCACAAATTGCCAGTGAAGCCGCCTTGGAAACCCCTCAAAGTTATTTTGACGATGTAAAAGAAGAATATACCCAGCGTAGGAACCTCCTCGTTGCCGAACTCAAAAAAATAGAGGGCATCAAGATAGGAAACCCCCAAGGGGCGTTCTATTGTATCGCCGAGCTGCCCATTGACGATGCCGACCACTTTGCACAATGGCTTTTGGAAGATTTCCGGTTGAACGGCGAAACAGTAATGGTAGCTCCCGCAGCGGGATTCTACGCCTCTGACGGACTCGGAAAAAATCAGATACGTATCGCATATGTGCTGGATAAGGAAAGTCTAAAAAGGGCGGTACATATACTAAAGGCAGCCTTAAAGAGTTATACTCATAACGGATAAATTCAAGAAGACCTATCCGAGAAGAGTATATGAAACCCTGATGGACATCCAAGAAGAAATATCCCTTAAACCCTACAACAGCTTCGGCATTGCCGCAAAAGCACGGTATTTCGTTGAAATCAATACTGTTGAAGAATTGCGGCAGGCTCTACGATTAGAAGGATATCCGGAAAAATTCATCCTCAGCGGAGGTAGTAACATGCTTATCACCGGTGATTTAAATGCACTGGTCTTACATATAAATATCAAGGGCATTGAAATCGTCGATCAAGATGACGACCATGTCATCCTAGAAATCATGGCAGGGGAAAATTGGCACGATTTGGTTCTGTGGACGTTGAAACAGGGATATGGCGGACTTGAAAATATGTCCCTCATCCCCGGAAATACGGGTACGGCACCCATTCAGAATATTGGGGCCTATGGGGTTGAGCTTAAGGACACCTTCATAAGCTGCGACGCCCTGAACGTAGCCGATCTATCCATGAAATCCTTTACGAAAGAAGATTGCCGGTTCGGATATCGCGATTCCTATTTTAAAAACGAGGGTAAGGGAAAATATATCATTACCGCAGTAAAATTGCAACTGACAAAACGCAATCACCTACGCAATACATCCTACGGTGCCATAGAGGCCGAATTGGAAAAGCAAGGAATTTCCGACCCAGAAATCACGGATATTTCCAATGCCGTAATCGCAATCCGACAAAGCAAACTGCCGGATCCTAAAGTCTTGGGCAACAGTGGCAGTTTTTTTAAAAATCCCATTATATCTGAAGCTGAATTCCATACTTTTACGGAAGAACATCCTACAGCTCCCTTTTATACTATTTCTAGGGATGCCTATAAAATCCCTGCAGGCTGGCTGATAGAACATGCCGGTTTTAAGGGAAAACGTTTTGGCGATGCGGGCATACATAAGAATCAGGCCTTGGTATTGGTCAACCACGGGGATGCCACCGGAGAAGCGATTTTAAATCTAGCGTATAAAATTATAGATGCGGTCGAAGAGAAATTCGGTATCCGTATCGAGCCCGAAGTCAATATTGTAGGGCAGACCCAACCTAACGGCCCAAAAAATAACCCCCGCCGCTAAAAGCAACAGGGGTTAAACCAAACCAAACTAACCAAAAACTAAATGTGCAGTTACCAGTTGCACATTTATGCTATAAATATTTTAGATTCAAGTACGCTAACAATCAATTTAATAAATTAGCGTTTGTACATATACGATGTAAAAGATCATCTCGGATGCCCCGGACCAATATTTTTTTTATGAACTCGTTCAGAGACCTTCCCCGAACATGAGCACGTTGCTTGAAAAACATATCGTTGAACTACTTCAAGAGCGAGATGAAAAAGCAATCTCATTGCTGTATGAGCACTACGGTGGCACGCTTTTGGGTGTAGCAAACAAAGTACTGCGCGATGAAGAGTTGGCCCAAGACGTGCTACAGGAAAGTTTTGTGAAAATCTGGAAAAAATCAGATTCCTACGACGCCTCAAAAGCAAAATTGTTCACCTGGCTTTTTCGAATTACCCGAAATACGGCCATAGACAAACTGAGAAGTGTCAAAACAAAAAGCGACAAAGAAATCCAAATTGATGTTTCAGACGTATATAACCTAGGCGTCAATAGTACAAGACCAGAGTTTATGGACGTCCGTGAGAATCTGGAAAAGATAGAGTCGAAGTACCAAATTGTGTTAGATGCCCTGTTTTTTCAGGGGATGACGCAACAGGAAGCGAGCGATGAGCTTGATATTCCCTTGGGCACTATCAAATCTAGATTAAAGATCGGACTGAGGGAGCTCAAAAAAATTTACGGCCCTACTATGCTATTGACCCTGACACTGAACCTAGTACACTTGATACCGTCTTGATACGGTCTTTATCGAATCCTATCTTTTACCAACCAGGATTTCTATTGATCTTTTGCTCCTGACCGTAAGCGTGTAGGTTTTTACATCAAAATCAAAAAAAAATTGCACGATGAAACAAAAATTACAAACAATTCTAGATTCCGATTTGCTGGAAAACTACCTTATGGGTACCACGAGCGATGAGGAAACCCTACAAGCGGAAAATTACATTTCCATGTATCCGGAGGTTAGAAAGACCTACGATGAATTGCAAGAAAATTTAGAGACTTTTGCCAGATTGCACGCCATTGAGGCGCCCGATGGACTTAAGGATCAAATTATGGCCCGGATCCGTAAAGAGAACAAGAAGGGTAACAGATTCGTGAAATTTGCCATTGCCGCAAGTTTTGCCATATTGGTTTCCGCCGGGGCGTCTTATTTCTTTTGGAATCAAAACCAGAGCCTACAAGAAGAAAACACCATCGTCAACAACAAAATCGACAATCTGCAGGAAGAGATGCGCGAGCAATTGGAGGATGTCAGAAACCAGTTTATCGTGCTGCAAAACCCCGAAACAAAACAATACAAGTTCACGGGCAATAAGAAAGCCAAAGAACTCAAGGCCGTGGCTTATGTCAATCCCGTTAAAAAACTGTCTTATCTCAACGTAAGCAAATTACCACATTTGCCAGAAGATCAATGCTACCAGATGTGGGCGGAGGTAAACGGTGAAATGCTAAATCTCGGAATCATCAAAGAGGCCGATAAAAGGTTGTTAGCCCTACCCTATTCCGATAATGCGGTCGGTTATATTACTATCGAGCCAAAAGGTGGTAACGACAGCCCCACCGTCGAGAATATTGTAGCCAATATCGCTTACTAAACTTTTTTGTCACTATAATTTTACCAAGCCCCGAGACTTCCGTTTCGGGGCTTTATTTTGTATCTTTGTTTAAAATCCAGATATGAAGTTGATATTATTGACCATAGCCTTATTAGCCCTAGCCTTTGCAGGAATAGCTATCAAAATTTGGACAAAAAAGGATGGTAAGTTCGCCGGCACCTGCGCCAGTCAGAGCCCGTATTTAAACCAAGGTGGGGAGGCTTGCGGCATGTGCGGAAAGCTTCCCGATGAACAGGATTGTAGAAACGAGACTGACTCCGAATTGCCATCCTATAGGTAGTGAAGCTAAGAAAGTCGTATAATCCAATGCGACATTTGCCTTTTATACTTTTACCGCTTAAATTTAGCATTAAAAAAATCATAAACTTTCTTATCCTTTGGGCGAAACCGACGATACCCAAGCCACCATTGAAAAGGCCCTTGCAGGAAACCAAATTGCCTTCAGCACCTTGTTGGATACATTTTGGAACGGTGTATACGGGTTTCAGCTCAAACGCACAGAAAACGAAAACGATGCCGAAGACATCACCATCCAGACCTTTTCGAAAGCCTTCGACAAACTACATACTTATGACAGTTCTTACCAATTCATGACTTGGCTAATCGCCATTTCAAAAAACATTCACGTCGACCTCATCAGAAAGCGTAAAAGGAACTTGGAAACAGACGGCAGCCACGATGCGGTAAAAAAAGTACTTGATGATGCGCCCTCCGCAGAAGACCAATTGATCAATGCGCAAAATTTGGCCAAACTCTTGCAGCACATCAAAAAACTAAAACCTCACTACCAAGAAATTATCAATCTGCGGTATTTTAAAGAGCTGAGCTATGCCGAAATCGCAAATGAGCTGAACGAACCCGTCAACAATGTAAAGGTTAAATTGCTTAGAGCCAGGAAGTTATTGGCAGAAGTAATAAAAGGAGGGCAGCAACAGTAGTCCTCCAAACACGACTGCGAACTGCTGACTGAAATCCGTATATTTGTATTTAAATTCCATTTACTCTATGAGCACGGAAACCCTAGAAAAAACAATATTCACAACAAGAAAGCCCAAATGGCTTCGTGTCAAGCTTCCGACTGGTAAGAAATATACCCAACTTCGAAGCTTGGTTGACAAATATGACCTGCATACGATTTGTACGTCCGGTAGTTGTCCGAATATGGGCGAATGCTGGGGCGAAGGTACCGCAACGTTCATGATATTGGGCAACATCTGTACCCGTTCCTGCGGATTCTGTGGTGTACAGACCGGTCGACCATCAAGTGTGGACTGGGCGGAGCCTGAAAAAGTGGCCCGATCCATTAAAATAATGGATATAAAACATGCGGTGGTTACGTCCGTAGACCGTGACGATTTAAAGGATATGGGTTCCATTATCTGGGCGGAGACAGTCAAGGCCATCCGTAGAATGAACCCTGAAACTACACTAGAAACTTTGATTCCTGATTTTCAGGGCATTGAAAAGCATCTTGATCGGATTATCGAAGTCGCTCCCGAAGTCGTTTCACATAATATGGAAACCGTAAAGAGATTGACCCGTGAAGTACGCATACAGGCTAAATACGAGCGCAGTCTAAATGTATTGCGCTATTTGCACGATAATGGCGTAAACCGGACTAAATCAGGTATCATGCTGGGTCTGGGCGAACACGAGGACGAAGTTTTACAGACCATGAGCGACCTTCGGGAAGCGCATGTAGATGTAGTAACAATAGGCCAATACCTACAACCTTCGAAAAAACACCTACCCGTTAAGGAGTTCATTGTTCCTGAGCAGTTTAAAAAATATGAGACGATAGGTCTCGATATGGGCTTCCGACATGTAGAGAGCGGGGCCTTGGTGCGTTCATCATATAAAGCTCATAAACATATTGTCTAGCTTCGTAAACAATAGTTAGTGTTCTTGAGCGTTTGATTTACGGGCGGTGTTGGCAATCAGTGTGATTCACTGATAATCAATCCTTAGGCTTAAAAGCTAGGTTAAGAGAATGTCGAAAAATATCACCTACTGGTCCGGCACTTGAAAACAATGCGTTTGCAATTGAAACTAGAACATACCCGATTATGTCACCTGTGGCTTGTTATGACATTGTTCATAACATCATTCATGGCCATGGCACAAGACAGCATTCCACCCAAAGAGGTGCAAACGTACTTTGATGCCGCAAGAATCTTCGGCAATAAAGACAAGACCGACCTTGCCCTTGAATCCCTCGAAAAGGCGGCCAAGGTTGCAGAGGCCAATGATGACGTTAAATCGTTGATAGATAGCTACCAGAAAATCGCCTTGATCTATCTTAAACTCGACAAAGAGGAATCTATTCTTTTGTTTTCAGATCGGGCAAAAAGTTTGCTCAAAGTAACCGAATACCCATATGGTTCAGCCGTTGACAAGTTTATTGAGGCACTTCTGGCCTTTCGTGGTGGCAGAAATTTTCAGGCCATCTTTATGCTGAACGAAGCCAGACAACTTAATAACGACCGTAATTTTTTCAATAACATTTTATTAGCTGAAGGGTTTATCTACCTCAAACTTGAGAAGTACGATAGCGCCTCCAAAAACTTCAATTCCCTCATCATTAACACCGATCTCTACGAAAGTGAATATTTGGCCACAAGGGCCTATTTGGGAATGGCCCAGTTGGAATACCAGACCAAGAAATTTGAAGAAAGTGCCCTAAATGGTGAAAGTGCTCTCAAACTTGCCAAAGAAAATGAATTTTTTAGGGAAATTATTGAAGCCAACACCCTGTTGACCAATGTATATACTATTATTGGAAGCTATGAGAAAGCCTTGGTGAACAATAAAAATCTACTTCGAATCCGTGATTCCATTTTTAACATCGCAAAGTTACAGACCGAGGCAAAGACGGCGGAAAAAATACAATTCGCCTTCATGGGAGATGAACTTAAACGGCAGGAACAAAAAATCGAGGAACTCAACGCCTCGAAAAACCAGTCCGATATTGCTGCAATACTGACCGCGGCAATGTTGACCATCATAACCCTATTGGCCGTTTCGCTATTTCGCAACAACCAGATCAAATTAAAGACCAACGACCTGTTGCAGACCAAGAACAATGAGCTTAAAGCAGCCAGGGATTCCGCCGTAAGTGCCATGCAAGCGAAGACGAACTTTCTGTCTACCGTCAGTCATGAGCTTCGCACCCCGCTTTACGCCGTTACTGGGCTTACCCATCTTCTACTGGAGGAAAATCCAAGTGAAAACCAAAAAGAACATCTAAAATCCTTAAAATTTTCTGGAGATTATCTACTGAACTTCATCAACGACATTCTACAGATCAATAAAATAGATGCCGACAAGCTAGAGGCCCTGAACATAGAGTTCAACCTAAAAAAAATACTTCAGGAAACCATCGATTCGCTACAGTCGAGCGCGAAAAGTAACAACACGGAAATTGTTCTCGAATTTGACGACGATATTCCGAGTCATTTGATGAGCGACCCGATAAAGCTTTCACAAATATTCATGAACTTGGTAGGCAACGCCTTGAAGTTCACCAAAAACGGAAAAGTTACGGTTATCGCCAAATTGATGAAAAAGGTAGAGGAAGACGTCATTCTCTATTTCGAAGTTCGCGATACAGGTATCGGCATCTCTAAAGACCAACAGGAAAATATTTTCGACGGTTTCGAACAGGGCTCCATAGAGATAAACCGCGAATATGGCGGTTCTGGTCTCGGACTGACCATTGTAAAAAGCCTTTTGGGCCTTTTCGACAGTAAGATCCAGTTGGAAAGTGAGCTCGGCAAGGGCAGTTCTTTCTTTTTCGAGTTGAAAGTGAAAAGTAAGGATAGTATTGTAGACGATGTACCCTTCGAGATTACAGAAAACGAATACAACTTTAAAGGCCTACACCTGCTTATCGTCGAAGACAACAAAATAAATCAGGTCATCACCAAAAAAATGTTGACCAAGAAAGAAATTACCAGTGATATTGCCAATCACGGTGGCGAAGCCATCGAAATGGCCCGCGAGAACGCCTACGACGCCATCTTAATGGATATTCATATGCCCGGTATCGGGGGTGAGGAAGCCACGATCGAAATCAGGAAGTTCGACAGCGTTACCCCCATTATCGCATTGACGGCGATTTCTTTAGACGATAGCTTGGAAAGTTTCTACGCCGCTGGCTGCAACGATGTGGTCACCAAACCCTTCAAGCCCGAGGTGTTCTACCAAAAAATAGGTGAGAATATCTTTGATAAGAGGCCGGTCAAGAGTTCGATTTCATAAAATCTTTGAGACAACCTTCCAAGATTTTTCTACCACCATATAGAAACCGATGTTTTACAGGCAAATAATATAGGTTTTCCACTTTGCCTTTTAATCGCACATAATCTTTTTCGGTAGTAAGTAAATACTCTTTATTTCGCAATTGCCGCAACTCGTTTTCGGAAAAGGAATGATGGTCCTTAAAACGCAGGTGTTCGAAAACAAGTCCCGATGTTTCCAAATAGGCAACCAAGGGCTTCGGATTTGCTATTCCTGTCACTAGAGTCAGTTTTTTATCCTTGAAATAGTCCAAGGAAAAACTATCCGCAGCTCCCTTAAATTTGGAATCATAGGCCAAACAACTAAACAAAACTTGCTGATGGGATTCCGGATTCAATTTTTGGGTTATCCGTTGTCGCTCAGAATCGCTTAAATTCATGGGAGATTTGGTCACTATGATAAGGTCCGCTCTTTTGGCTTCCCGTTTGCTGTCCCGTAGGTTTCCGGATGGTAGGTACCCATCATTCACATAAAGGTTGTCGTGAGCGGTCAACAATATGGATAATCCGTACTTGACCCTCCGATGTTGAAAAGCGTCGTCGAGCAAGATAAGGTCCGGCTGCACCTCTTCCTCTAACCTTTTGATTCCGTTTCGTCTATCGGCATCGACGGCAACCGATATTTTGGAAAATTTTGCATATATCTGGTAGGGTTCGTCGCCCAAATCCCCGACCGTACTTTTATGGTTCGCCAACACGAAACCTTTAGATTCCCTTCGGTACCCCCTGCTAAGCAATGCAATCTTGTAATTATCTTTTAAAAGTGAGATCAAGAATTCGGCCATGGGCGTCTTTCCCGTGCCGCCGACGCTTAGATTGCCGATACAAATCGTCGGGGTTTTGAAAACCTTTGATTTGAACACACCCGCATCGTAGAGAAAATTTCGAACATGTACCACTAGGGCATAAATCAGCGAAATAGGAAATAAAAGTTTTCTTAGCACTTCCACAACAGCGAAATTAGAATATTTTATCTTTGGATACCTTATATTGGGAAAATGAAAATTAAACAAGTTACGGACATTCTAGAAGAACTGGCCCCTTTGGCGCATGCCGAAGATTTTGACAATGTAGGATTGTTAGTAGGCGATGATCAAGCAGAGGTCAAGGGAATACTGGTCACTTTGGATACCTTGGAGAACGTGGTAGACGAGGCCATCGCCACCGATTGCAATCTTATCGTCAGCTTCCATCCGATTATTTTTGGGGGACTGAAAAAATTGACGGGGCGAACCTACGTGGAGCGTGTCGTAATCAAGGCGATTCAAAACAACATCGCTATTTACAGCATACATACGGCATTGGACAATGTTCGGGAAGGTGTCAACGGAAAGATTTGCGAAATACTGGGGATTATCAATCCAAAAATTCTGATTCCCAAAGAAGGAACCATCGAGAAATTGGTCACCTATGTGCCCCTGAAGGATGCTGATGCCCTGCGAACATCCCTTTTTGTTGTGGGAGCGGGAAATATTGGCAAATACAGTGATTGCAGCTTCAGTATGGAGGGTACCGGAAGCTTCAAGGCCGGCGAACAGGCACATCCTGTTAAAGGAGAAATCGGCAAAGTTCATTACGAGAAAGAAGCGCAGGTAAATGTTATCTACTCCAAACACCATCGTCCACGGATTTTAAAGGCACTTTTTGAGAACCATCCGTACGAGGAAGTGGCCTACGAGCTATTCACCTTGCAGAATACCGACCAAAATATCGGAATGGGTATGGTCGGTGAACTTCCGGAGCCGATTTCGGAAATAAAGTTTTTAGAAAACGTCAAGCAAAAAATGAACGTTTCGGTCATTCGTCATTCACGTTTGTTGGGCCAAAAGGTTAATAGAATCGCGGTATTAGGAGGCAGTGGTGCCTTTGCCATAGAGGCCGCCAAAGCTTCCGGAGCCCAGTTATTTATCACCGCTGATATCAAATATCACGAATTTTATAAAGCGGAAGGTAAAATGGTAATTGCGGATATCGGACACTATGAAACCGAGCAGTTTACAAAAAACCTCTTAGTTGACTTTCTTACGAAAAAAATACCTAATTTTGCAATCCGTTTATCGGAAAATAAAACCAATCCCATCAAGTATTTATAAGGAATTTTATGGCAAAGAAGACAGAAGTAACGGTAGAGGATAAATTAAGAGCGTTGTACGACCTACAACTTATCGATTCAAGGGTCGATGAGATACGTAACGTACGCGGTGAGCTTCCGTTGGAGGTAGAGGATCTGGAAGACGATGTACTCGGATTGAAAACGCGGATGGACAAGTTGAAAACCGATGTAGAGACTGTCAACTTTGAAATAGGTGCCAAAAAGAACTTGATCGAGGAAGCCAAAGGACTGATAAAGAAATACACTGAACAGCAAAAAAACGTTCGTAATAGCAGGGAATTCAATTCCATAAGTAAAGAATTGGAGTTTCAGGAACTAGAGATACAGTTGGCCGAGAAGAACATCAAGGAGTTCAAGGTGCAGATCGAACAGAAAAAGGAAGTCATCTCCGAAACCAAAGAGCGTTTAACTGAGCGTGAAACGCACCTTAAACACAAGAAAAGCGAGCTTGATGCTATTTTGAAGGAGACCGAAAAGGAAGAAAAAGCCCTCTTGGAAGAATCCCAAAAATTTCAGAATGAAATCGATGAACGCTTGGTCAAGGCGTACAATCGAATACGTAACAATGTTAAGAATGGTCTCGCTGTTGTACCAATCGAAAGAGGTGCCTCCGGCGGCTCTTTTTTCACCATTCCCCCACAGGTACAGGTAGAAATTGCATCGCGCAAAAAGATTATTACCGATGAGCACAGTGGAAGGATACTGGTAGATCCTGTACTTGCCGAAGAGGAACTGGAAAAAATGAATAAGATGTTCGGAAAACTTTAGTCAATCTCCGACAAAATTATGAAGAGCCATCCATTTAAAACGGATGGCTTTTTTTATTATATTAGGATGAGAAAAGATATAATGCGAATTATTTTTATCCTAAGCCTGTTTTTCATGTCCCTAACTCAAAACATAAAGGCACAGAGCCTTGAAGACTTCCAATGGAAAAACCGGATATTACTGTTGGTGGATACCGGCCAAGATACGGAGGCCCTACAATCGCAACTCGACGAACTGACCTCCGATAAGCAAGCTTTAAAGGAAAGGGATTTGGTGATTTTTCGGGTTACTCCGGATGCCGTTTACTTTTTAGATGGAAGTCTGTCAAAACTGAAAGCAAACAAAATATTTGAAAAATGCGGTTTGGATTTCGATTTCAAGGGCACATTACTTCTCGGAAAGGATGGCGGAGTAAAATTGAAAAAACCTTTTGAGGTTCCCGCGCAAGCGATTTTTGACTTGATTGATAGCATGCCTATGCGGAGGGCAGAAATGAGAACATCGGAGAAGAACTAAGCCTACTTCAACTGCAACTGCCTAACGCAACGGAAACGGTCTATCCTTTAAGCAGCTCCAAAATCCGTTCCTCCACCTCATCACTATCCCATTTCTTCTCGATATTCGGAATTTGCATCACCTTCCGCATAATTTCTTCTTGAACGTCACCCTCGGCTAAGGCTTCGGCATAGGGCCTATCGGAAAAAGTGACCCGACTGTACACAGGGATCCATTTATCCGGGTATTTAGCCGCGAAACGTTTTTCAATTTTCTTTTGCAACAAAAATGTAGGGTCGGCGGTTTTGCTACTCATTTCCTTAAAATTCCGATAGCTGAGTTCGGCTATGGCATCGGCGTTGGGTTTTCGATTCTTTTGGTATTCCTGAAAGATACGCTCCCAATCATCGCCGTGCTTGGCGATTATCTGGTTCAGCACGAAGATATCCTCAAACCCGGCGTTCATCCCTTGTCCGTAAAAAGGAACGACGGCGTGGGCCGAATCTCCCACAAGGGCAACCTTGTCCCAATATGTCCATGGGTAACATTTCATGGTGACCATGGCGCTGGTGGGGTTCTTAAAGAAATCTTCCGCTAGGTTGTCAATGTCATTTTGGACCGTTGGAAAATAGGTCTTAAAAAACGACCTGGCTTCGGTATTGGTCTTTATACTTTCAAAAGAAACATCGCCCTCGAAAGGCATAAATAAGGTACAGGTAAAACTGCCGTCGAGATTGGGCATAGCAATAAACATAAAGTTGCCACGTGGCCAGATATGAAACGAGTTTTTATCCAGTTTGTGCGACCCATCGGCATTTGGCAGAATCGACAATTCCTTATAACCGACATCGATAAAGTCTTGAGAATAGTCGAATCGGCTGCGGCGTTGCATTTTATGGCGTACGCGGGAAAAAGCGCCATCACACCCGAAGATCATATCGAAACTGTATTCGGTCCACTCCCCTTTCTCCGTTTCTCCGGTATACAATTTGGTTTCGGGCAGGTTTACGTCCCATACTTTTTCTCCAAACCTAAAATCGACACCGGACGCTTCGGCAATATCAATCATTTTACGATTTAGAATGCCCCGTGAAATCGACCATATAGCTTCACCATCTTTTCCGTATTTCTGAAAGTAAAGGGGTTTATCGATAACGTGCATGGCCCTTTTATCAAGTGGAATAGCAATTTTTTTAATTTCTTCTTCAATACCGACTTCCTTTAATGCATTCCATCCGCGATTGCTCATCGCCAGGTTTATGGAACGGCCTGAGAATTCCGTTTTACGGATATCGGGACGTCTGTCGAAAACAGTGATTCGGTGCCCAAGTTTTTTAAGATAGATCGACAAAAGTGAACCTACCAATCCGGAGCCGATGATAGCGATTTTTTTTTTAGTTTGCGTCATTCTTTGTTTCCTTTATTCATATCGATATTGTTTGTCGGCACTAAATTTAAAACAATTTAAAGTAGGGCTGATGTGTTTGTCCAAAAGTAAAAAATCGCTTATCCAATGAAATCAAAAACAAAAGACCAGTTATTGTTTAACTTTTTTATACTTTTATTGAACAACGCAAAATATGGCTAGCAGAAAAACCGATTTGCCGATGAAAATTTGTACCACATGCGATAGGCCGTTTACATGGCGTAAAAAATGGGAAAAGAGTTGGGATGAAGTGAAATATTGCAGTGAACGATGCCGGAGAAGCAGGAGTTAGCGGTAGTCAAAATTAATTTTTTCCCAATTCACGAATAATGAGCTGAGCCGAATCATAACCTTTTTAAAACTTGTATCTACAAAATGAACAACCTCATTTGGTTTCGAAATGACCTCCGAATTGCCCATAACAAATCCTTGAAAAAAGCATGTGATAGTGAAACCGTGATCGCTATATATTATTTGACCCCCGGCTCTTCGTTATCGTGATTTCGGCTTCAAAAAAAAATATCAGTAATTCCCGAAGGGAATCTAAGGGATAAAACCACCAAAATGATAAGTCTGAAAGACCTTGGGCTTTCCGATTTCACAATGGATTCCAAAACCGCTTTTCCGTTTAGTAGTGTTCAAAAACAGACAAGCCTAATCGAATTACAAATTATTTAGAAATAGAATAGATGAAAAAATTACGTTTAATTCTTGGTGACCAATTGAACCAAAAACACTCTTGGTTCGATACAACCGACGATAATATCACCTATCTCATGGCCGAGATGAGGCAAGAGACCGATTATATCAAGCACCATATTCAAAAAGTGGTCGGCTTCTTTTTGGCGATGCGTAACTTTAAAGAAGAACTTTCGAAAAAGGGACATCGTATCATATATCTCGAAATTGGCGATGACGAAAACCCCCAAGACCTGAAGGAGATTATCGAGAAGTATGTCAATTCAAACCATGCTGCAAAGTTCGAATACCAGTTGCCGGACGAATATCGCTTGGACGAACAATTAAAATCCATATGCAAAGGTCTTTCCATTGAAACGAAAGCCGTCGATTCTGAACATTTCTACACTACCCGTTATGAATTGAAAAACTACTTTTCGAACAAGAAACAATATTTGATGGAAAGCTTCTACCGCATGATGCGAAAAAAGCATGACGTTATGATAGTCAACGGCCAGCCCGACGGTGGTAAATGGAATTTCGACCACAGTAACCGTAAAAAATGGACCGGCATACCTGAAATTCCAAATGAACGGGGGTTTCGAAAAGATGTTAGTGTTGTAGTGCGGGAGATTGAAAAATCCGGTATCGCAACTATGGGCAATATTGTTCCCGAAAAGTTCAACTGGCCCACTTCAAGGGCAGACTCCCTTTCTGTGCTCAATTATTTTTGCAAAAACCTGTTGGTCCATTTCGGTGATTTTCAGGACGCGCTGCACAGTGAACAAAAATTTTTGTTCCACTCCCGTTTGTCGTTTGCTATGAACAGCAAGATGATTTCACCGAAAGAGGTAATCGATAAGGTACTTGATTATTATTACGAACACACTGGCGACATCCACATTTCTCAAGTAGAAGGATTTATACGTCAAATTTTAGGATGGCGCGAATATATGCGGGGCATGTACTGGGCTTTAATGCCCGATTACCGAAAATGCAACAAGCTCGACAATCAGAACAAGCTCCCTGATTTCTATTGGACTGGCGAAACCAAGATGAATTGTTTACAACACGCCATTACCCAAAGCCTGGATGAGGCCTATGCCCACCATATTCAACGTTTGATGATTACCGGTAATTATGCTCTATTGACCCAAGTCCATCCCGACGAAATCGATGCCTGGTACCTAGGCATCTACATCGATGCCATCGAATGGGTCGAGATTACGAACACCCGAGGCATGAGCCAGTTCGCAGATGGCGGCTTGATCGCGACAAAGCCTTACGTCAGCAGCGCGAACTACATCAATAAAATGGGCAATTACTGTAGTGAATGTCAATACAGCCCTACAAAAAAATTGGGCGAAAATGCCTGCCCGTTCAACGCACTTTATTGGAATTTTCTGGATGAAAAAAAGGAACATTTCAAAGACAACCACCGTATGACCATGATGATGGGCCTCTTGGAAAAGAAGGACAAAAAAGAACTGGCCAACCTAAAGAGAAGAGCGAGAGAGGTTATTGACCATCCAGAACGATTTTGAGCTTTTAATACTTCTTTAACCTTCAAGCTGCGTCCAACCTATCGAATCATCCGTATATAATATACATCCCGCTTCGGCGTCCATATATATCCAAAAAGTCCTTCGCAATTGAATTGCGAAGGACTTTTTTAGTTCATAGCTGTTTTATTTTACTATCCCTTTGGAAAGTCCAGCCGAATGTAAATCTATCAGCGTCGTTCTAGCGTTATCCGAGCAGGACTAGGCTATCGCTTTTATTCCAAAACGCCGTCAACAATACCATATTCTACCGACTCTTCGGCGCCCATCCAGTAGTCGCGGTCGAAATCCTTCATTACTTTTTCGAAAGATTGTCCGCAATTTTCAGCAAGTATCATGGCACCAAGCTCTTTGGTCTTGATGATTTCTTTGGCCTGTATTTCAATGTTGGATGCCTGTCCGCGAGCTCCACCACTGGGTTGATGGATCATCACACGGGCATGAGGCTGTATAAAACGTCTACCTTTCTCCCCAACGGACAAAAGAATAGAACCCATTGACGCCGCAAGACCTGAGCAAACCGTAGAAACGGGACTCTTGATCTGTTTTATGGTATCGTAGATCGCAAATCCGGAAGTAACGTATCCACCGGGGCTATTGATAATCAACTGTATTTCCTTATTATTTTGAAGATCCAGATACATGAGACGATCGATTACGTGCTTGGCAGAGTCGTCGTCTACCATGCCCCATAAGAACACCTTTCTTTCATCGAGTAATTTCTGCTGAATGGCTTCCTGTACTTTTCCTTTTTTAGAACTCATTATTCGTTTTTTGTAAGTGTCAAAAATACTCAAATTATCCGAAAATGCGATACCTATAGATTCGTGGATTTTGAAAGTTTTATCTCAAAACATTTATCTTTGGTCAAAACCAAGAAAATGAAATATCTCGTAACGATTACCTTACTGGCTTTAGTGCTTCTTACAAGCTGTAAAACCGAGCCCAAAACAGAAAACACTACCAATGACACCGCCCAAAATAGTGCTACCGAGTCTCATGGAAACAAAATCTCTGAAAAAGAGGCAAGCGTAGCCGATAAACTTGCCAAAGCTAATGGAATTGAAAATTGGGGAAACGTTGAAGAACTTAAATTTACTTTTAACGTGGATCGTGATGGTAATCCACATTTCGAACGCTCTTGGATCTGGAATACCAAGACCAATGAAGTAACCGCCATGTCAGCGGAAGACACCCTGACCTACAACCGCAATGATTTGGACAGTACCGCCCATAAAACCAACGCTAATTTTATCAACGATAAATTTTGGTTGCTGGCACCCATAAATTTTACCTGGGACGAAGCGAGCGTCACCTCCGAGCATTCGATGCAAACGGAAGCGCCAATCAGCAAAAAAACTATGCAAAAACTGACGGTGACCTACAAGGGCGAAGGAGGCTACACCCCCGGCGATGCTTATGATGTTTATTTTGGGGATGATTTTATTGTTCAAGAATGGGTGTTCCGAAAAGGTAATCAGGCCGAGCCCTCTATGACAACTACTTGGGAGGATTACACCGATAAAGGCGGACTTAAAATCGCACAAATGCACAAGAACGAGAAGGGTGATTTTAAGTTGTATTTTACCGGAGTCGAGGTAACTACGAAATAGTTTTTAGGCTCTAGACTTTCTTCGCTGCAAAATCCATGTAGCTGCGAGAATCAAAAACGCACAGCAGAATAGTACGATAAAGCTGGCTACCAAAGAAGATTGGTCGGCAACAAAGCCCAAAATAGGCGGGGCCAGCAAGAAGCCGGTATACCCAGTGCCCGCAATGAAAGCAACTCCTTGCGACGAATCTATGCCTTTGACGTTGCCGCCGATCCGGAAAACTTCGGGAATCATTACCGAAAATCCGAGGCCGCTTAGGGCGAATCCCGAAATAGCCAAATAGGTGTTGGTGGATAGTACGAGCCCATACCCCGCCATGACCACAAGTACACCGAGACTCACCATTTTTATGGAACCAATTTTTGAACTGATGCCATCACCCAAAAAACGACCTAAAGTCATGGTCACCTGAAAACCTAAAAAGCCGGCGCCCCAAAGAGCTTCGGGCGCAATACTGATTTCCTTAAGGTAGAGTCCGCTCCAATCTACTATCGCCCCCTCGCTGCCCATGGCTACGAACGAAATCAAACCTAACAGCAACAGTGGCTTAAAAAGTTTAATGCTAAATGGCTCATTTTCGACCGGTTCGGCAACCAAACTATTGTATCTTCTATGGTAAATCAGGTTGACGGCAAACACCAAAGCCACGGCAATACCCATATGCAGGGGCGGATTATCTAAAGGGCCGATCAAAAAACTGCCCAGACCAGCCAAAACGCCTCCCAGACTAAAAAAACCATGTGAGGCGGACATTATTTTCTTATTATCTTTTTTTTCCAGTTCCGTCACCAAGGTATTCATCGATATGTCGGTAAAGCCGTTCGTAGCACCGAAGAGAAACAAGGCCGCCATAAGCGTATAATAACTCGGTGCCAAGAGCGGCAAAAGTGCGGCGATACAGCTTAATATAACGCCGTACCAAGTGGCCCTTCCCACCCCTACCCAATTGATTATTTTCGAGGCAACCGGAAAAACCACGAACACCCCTAAGGAAAGGAAAAAGATGGCAAGGCCCAGCTGTGATTTATCAATCCCTAAATTCTCCTTTACCGTGGGTATGTAAATCGCCCAAGTGCCAAAAAGAATATTTAAGCTGGCAAAGACCCAAGCGGGGCCGAAGTAACGAGCGTTGGCAAGTATAAGGCGAAGGGATTTCATTTTGGAGTTTGGGGTTAGCGGTTTGAGGTATAGGGTTTGGGGTTAGCGGTTTGAGGTATAGGGTTTGGGGTTAGCGGTTTGAGGTATGGGGTTTGGGTTTTTGGGGTTTGGGGTTTGGGGTTAAAAAGATTTAAGGTTTAATCGCTACTGTATAGCTGTTCAAAGTTTAATGTAGCTTTTAAATCTGATTTCAATGGTTTCTAGGCGTATCCTGACTTTAATTATCGGTTTACACAATCACAAGATGTAATACAAATCGTGGTCTCACGGACCGCCTTTAATGCCAATCTTAATACTAAACACTTCGTGCTTTGTTCCTTTCCCCTTGTTACTTGTTACTTGTTACTTGTTACTTGTTACTTGTTACTATAAGAAAACTAACAAAATTAAAATAAAGTGCAAGTATAAACCAAAACCCTGTCAATCAAAAAAATCTTGTGAGCCAATTAAAGACGGGAGATGCCCTGCTTCAAAATCTGTCCAAAACGGTACATATCTTCATAAGAGCAATAAAAAGGCGCGGGTGCAAGGCGGATGACGTTAGGTTCACGCCAATCGGTGATTACGCCATTTTCCATAAGGTAATCGAATAGGGATCTGCCTTGGCCGTGCAGTAAGACGGAAAGCTGGCAGCCCCTATCTTCGGGAGTTATGATTTCGAAAGAGCCGTCGGTCTCCTTATCGATTTCCTGAAGGATAAATTCCAGATACGCTACGATTTTCTTCCGTTTGTCAATCAGGGATTTCATACCTACTTCAGCGAACATTTCGAGGGATGCTAGATAGGGAGCGACCGATAATACTGGGGCATTACTTATTTGCCACGCATCGGCGTTCGGCATGGGCTCGAATTCCGGCTTCATCAAAAAACGGGTCTTCTTTTTTGTGCCCCACCAGCCCTCGAAACGGGGGATATCCTTTTTATCCAGGTATTTTTCATTGATAAAGACTCCCGAAGCATGTCCGGGGCCGCTGTTCATATATTTATAGCTGCACCAAGCTGCAAAATCTACATTCCAATCATGCAGTTTCAATGCTACGTTTCCGGCAGCATGGGCCAAATCCCATCCCACTTTGGCTCCGACGGATTTGCCCGCTTCGGTAATCGCCTTCATGTCGAATACCTGTCCGTTGTAGTAGTTCACCCCTCCGATTAAGACCAAGGCCAGTTCTTCACCCACCTCATCGATCTTGTCCAAAACATCTTCAGTACGCCAAAAGTGTTCCCCATCTCTTTTTTTGACTTCAACAATAGCGCTTTCAGGATCCAGGCCGTGGAAACCCACTTGGCTCTGCAACATATATTGATCGGAAGGGAAGGCCTTTTCCTCACAGAGAATCTTAAAGCGTTTCGTCGTGGGCCGATAGAAAGAAACCATCAAAAGATGCAGGTTGACCGTCAGCGTGTTCATTACCGTAACCTCTTCGGTTTTCGCCCCGACCACTTTGGCCAAGGGGGCGGCCAAGCGCTCGTGATAATCCCACCAAGGTTTATCGGCATGAAAATGGCCTTCTACGGCCAATTCCGACCAATCGGTCATCACCTCATCAATAAATTTTTGAGTCCGTTTAGGCTGAAGACCGAGGGAGTTTCCCGTAAAATAAATAACCGACTCGCCCTTTACTTTTGGGAAGTGAAATTCATCCCGATACTTGCGAAGTGGATCTTCGGCGTCCAGTTTTTTGGCAAAGGCCAAGGCGTTTTCAAATTGCATAGCGATGTTTTGGTCAAAAATACGATTTCGGACAGGATTTTTTCGACTAACCTGCAAGGTTTCCCGATGCAAGCAAGACATTGCAGGTTAATTCACGAAACCGTCCCAGACCAACAAGGAGTTCGCCTACGCAAGAACACCTTGCAACATGGTTCGGTGGACAACCGTGTAGGTCAGAATTTGCTACTTTTACCCAAATTAGAACCCATGCACTTTCTTTCGCCCGACCTAGAAAACTACATCCAATCCCATTCCGAAGAAGAGCCGGTGCTGCTTCAAGAGCTGACCCGTGAAACGCATTTGAGGGTCGTACGCCCCAGAATGCTGACCGGTCAGTTTCAGGGCAGGGTGCTGAGCATGCTTTCAAAGATAATCCATCCAAAAAATATATTGGAAATCGGGACCTATACGGGGTACTCCGCCCTTTGTCTGGCGGAAGGCCTTCAAAAAAATGGACATCTACATACCATTGACACGAACGAAGAACTGTTAGAAATGCAACGAAAGTATTTTGATAGAAGTGGTTATGGAGACCAAATCGTACAGCATACCGGCGATGCCAAAACCATTGTCCCTACTTTGGATTTCGTTTTCGACCTGGTTTTTATCGACGCGGAGAAAAGAGAATATCCGGAATATTTTGAACTCATCCTCAAAAAAACAAAACCGGGAAGCCTTATCCTATCCGATAATGTACTGTGGTCCGGCAAGGTAGTAGAAGCCTCGGAAGCGAACGATAGAACTACGCAGATACTTCTGGCCTACAATAAAATGCTGAAGGAAGACCCAAGGGTAGAAACCGTGCTGCTGCCCGTCAGGGATGGCTTAACCCTATCGAGGGTGCGATAAGCCGCACGTAAAGCATATAAAAAAATAGTGCCGAAAGAACGCCTACGGCCGATCCCACGATGATATCCACGGGAAAATGCACACCTATAAATATTCTGCTGGCCACGAAGAGCAAGGGCCAAATATAAAAAAACCAACACCATTTGAAGCGACGACGCAAAAACAACACGACTATCGTGGTTACCGAAAAAGAACTGGATGAATGTCCTGAAAAGAAACTATAGGTCGATGGGGTATGCAATATGCGGATGAGCGTATTTATTTCTTCGGTATTATTTGGTCGTAATCGAGCGGTCATGTGCTTGGTAAGGTCGGTTACCGTACCCACGAACCATAACATCATTAGTACAGTAAGCATTACAAAAATTGCTTCCCGCTTTGGATATTTCCAAAATATAAGGATGATAAACAAGAGAAATAGTGGGGTCCAAGTAGTAAAACTGGTAATCGTAATCCAGAAGTGATCGTATTGTTCGATCCCTAGATTGTTCAGATAGATAAACGTTTCCCTATCCCATTCCAAGATTCTTTCAAGCAAAGCCTACTTTCTTTTGATGGTTCCGGTAACGTCGTCCACATTTTTCTTGACCTCGTCGATTTGCTTTTTGATATCGGTACCGATGTTCTTGCTAACGTTGTTCTTCACATCGTCGATGTCTTTTTTAATGTCTTTGACAAAACTCGTATCAATACCTTGCTTGTCGGCGCTTTTCTGGATTTCTTGTTTAATATCTTCGGTAGCGTCCTTCAATTGGCGCATACCCTTACCCAAGCCTTTGGCGATACCGGGAATCTTATCGGCACCAAAGACCATGACCACGATAAACATGATAAAGAATATCTCACCCCCGCTGATAAAAAGAAAATGCATTGCGAACATGCTACAAATATAATGAACTTTAAGAATGCTTACACAAAAAATAACGGAAGGTTTGCGCATGTGAAAAACCTACAAGTCATGAGCGAGGCGTCGTACTGAGATAGCTTAGTCGAAGTATACGAGTAATCCCTGAAGGACTTGTTCGATGCGCGATTAACCCTGTCAGACTTGCAGGGAGCCCCGCCTCCGTCGGAGAATATCTTACAAATCAGATTTTATTCTCCCCGTACACCTTTTTCCTTCATCTTATCAAAATCGGATTTCTCTTCTTTTTTCGGCCAAGAATTATTGGTGACATCGATATCGGCTGTTTCTGCCTTGGGATCCACGACCACTCCGGTAAGTTCTTTCTCTGAAGATACAACTACGCTTACCTCTTTGTCGTTCTTGCGCCATATTTCAGCGGGATAGGTTATGTTCTCCGTTGTGCCATCGGCGTATGTATATTCGACGATCAAGGGCATCGGCAGTCCGCCCGGCTTATCATAGGTGATTTGGTAAAAATACTTGGGCTCCTTGACTTTGGCGCGTTCCTCTGCCGTCATATTATCCATCATAAATTCTTTGAGGGACTTCGAGCTTTCCGAGGGTGCTTTTCGCTTTATGTTCGGATCAGATACCTCAGCGTCTTCCAAGGCCAAGTAGACCATAGGCGGCATATCGGCTTCGGTGATATTTCTGACGGCCATATATTCCTGCATCTGTTTATCCGGGGTATCGCTCACATAAAATTTATGAATACT
>RCMY010003849.1_pt1 | contig 23971 bp, 20 predicted proteins | sample 2041341 | NCBI WGS metagenome assembly RCMY01 (sample SAMN09708234, study PRJNA481090) | Marine sediment metagenome, whole genome shotgun sequencing project.
AAAAGTAAGAAAAATTGTGAAATCAGTATCCGAAGCCCGAGAATTATGGGTTTTTGTGCGCGTTAAAGTCATGTTAAGGCTTTCTTTTTGAGGGTAATTACACTTATTTCGGGCCAGATGCCGACGCGTCCGGGATACCCTAGGAACCCTAGGCCACGATTGACATTAATAAACTGTCCTTTTTCTTTGTAAATGCCTGCCCAATATTTGTAGCGCCATTTTGCGGGACTCCATTTCACCCATCCGGGAATTTCAATGCCGAACTGCATGCCGTGGGTGTGGCCGCTAAGGGTAAGATGGTAATGCAGATCGTCATCGAGCACCACGTCTTCCCAGTGGGAGGGGTCGTGGCTCAGCAATATTTTAAAGTCGTTTTTATCAATACTGGCAGTCGCTTTTTTGAGATCGCCGGCTTTTTTGAAACCGCCGCGGCCCCAGTTTTCCACGCCAATCAAGGCAATTTTATCATCGTCTTTTTTAAGGTATCGGTTTTCGTTCAACATCAGGTCGAATCCGATGTCGCGTTGAATTACTTTCAGATCCTCTAAGTTTTGGCGTTTTATGGCCTCTGTTTCCCAGTCCACATAATCACCGTAATCGTGGTTTCCCAGAACGGAAAACTTTCCGTCTTTGGCTTCGAGGGTCGAGAAAAGTTCCATCCAGGGTTCCATTTCCGTGGCCATATTGTTCACCAGATCGCCTGTAAATAAGATGACATCGCTTTGTTGTTTGTTGATCAGGTCGACCGCATATTCGATTTTTTTACGATTGTCGAGACTACCGCTGTGGATGTCGGAGAGCTGTGTGATTTGGTAACCGTCGAACGCATCTGGCAGGTCGTCGAATTCCAAGGCATATTTAAGTACCTGAAATTTGTATTTGCCTTTATACATCCCATAAAGCAGGGCGCCGAAGGGTAACGCGGCGATGCCTAGGCCTAGGATGCTCATAAATCTGCGACGTTCGGGTAGGGAGAATTCTTTAGCATTGCCCGTAAACTTTTGGGTAAGGCCTGAAATAACGCGAAAAATATCCTCTGAAAAAAGAAATAAAATAGTAATTACCTGAAACGTGAACACCGTAATCATAAAACCAAAAGCATAGCTTTTAGGACGGCTCAACACCCTACCATCCTCTGCTCCCCACGTAAACTGGTACACAAAATTACCCAGTACCAGTACTGCTATGACGATAAAAAAATAATGCACCCAAGGATATCGGATGGCAGTCTTTAGGGCCTGAAGCGTGTACAGGCCTAGAACAACATAGATTATAGCAAAAACGATCCATCGTAACATGGGTGCAAAGGTATTTTTAAATATGCGTTCGGTTACACCATTTAGATTTTATTTAGATCTCTTTTAAAAAAAATGTAAACTGATACATCAAAGATTTGAGGTTCTGACTAGAAATTAAATCGGATGCATATCGAGAATAGGAGCCGATTTAATTTGATACCATGGTTCTAGATACTTTGGTTTTCAGTAAGTACTGTTTTTTTACGAGCTCTTAACCGCATTTACGATTTTTTGGATGGTTTCGGGGCTGGAGACCGTAATCTCGTCATCCTTGAGAAAAGAAGGGGAATTCATGGAGATGTTAGGATTTACGGGTAGGGTTTTGATGAATGTGCTTCCCGAGAGATGGGCGGCATGGAATCCATTTTCCTTAAAGACGTTGATGTTATCAGGTTCTATGCCTCCGCCTGGCATGATGGTGATTGTAGATGCTTTTTGACGGAGTTCGGTTAGCAATGCGATACCTTCCTCGGCGGATTTTTGTTGTCCCGAGGTCAAGATACAGTCCGCGCCCAGACTTTCCAGTTTAGTTAAGGCCTCCAATGGATTTTGCATCCAATCGAACGCCCGGTGAAAGGTGAATTTCAAGACTCCGGATGCCTCGATCAAAATTTTCATCCGTTCGACATCCAAAGTAAAATCCTTTTTTAAAACGCCCGAAACGATGCCTTCAAAGCCCATGTCAACACAGGTTTCGATGTCGGTTTTCATGATTTGGAACTCGTCGTCGGAATATGTGAAATCACCACTCCGAGGTCGGATCAGCACATGTACGGGAATGGTAATTTTTTCACGTACGGCCTTAAGAAGGCCGTAAGATGGCGTTATGCCCCCGACAGCAAGCTCCGAACAGAGCTCGATGCGGTGGGCACCCGCTTTTTCGGCATTTAGGGCAGATTGCAATGAATTGGCACAGACTTCTATCAACATAATTTAAAGTTCAAGAGCTAGTACAAGTGTCAAGTTCAAGTCGCGCTCGTTTCGGGTTGGTGGTCTTAACTAATAACCCGTATATTTATCGGGCATAAATGTAAACAGGAATTATGGAACGAAGAAAATTTATTAAAAATTCCACTGCGGTCACGGCCGGTTTGATTTCTGGACCGTTGCTGCCATCTTCCCTAGAGGACGCAAAAAGTTGGGATTCGAGCGCTGGGGAATCCAAAGATATTCGTCCGATCGTGATATGTACTTGGGATTTTCACAACGCGTCGGCAAAAGCGTGGAATATTTTAAAGGATGGAGGAAATTCTTTGGATGCCGTTGAGGAAGGCGTTAAGGTCGAAGAGGCGGATGTCGATAATCAGACCGTAGGCATCGGTGGCAGGCCAGACCGGGACGGTAACGTGACTTTGGATGCCTGTATCATGGACAAGGATGGAAACTGCGGAGCCGTATTGGCGATGCAGAACATAGCCCACCCGATTTCGGTGGCCCGTAAAGTGATGGAAGAAACACCGCACGTCATGCTGGCCGGCAAAGGTGCCGAACAGTTCGCCTATGAAATGGGCTTCGAAAAGACCGACCTGCTCACCGACAAATCCAAACAGGAATGGTTGGAATGGAGAAAAACATCTAAATACGAACCCATAATCAATATCGAGAACCACGATACCATCGGGATGTTGGCCATCGATAAGAAGGGCGATATCTCCGGTGCTTGTACGACCAGCGGAATGGGCTATAAAATGGCTGGCCGTGTAGGTGATTCCCCCATTATCGGTGCCGGACTTTTTGTAGATAATCAAATTGGTGGCGCCACGGCCACGGGAGTAGGGGAGGAAGTAGTCCGCACCGTAGGCAGTTTCTTAATTGTAGAACTGATGCGGCAAGGCAAATCGCCACAAGAGGCCTGCGAAGAAGGCGTAAAACGCATCATCGCCAAGAATAAAGATAAACAGGATTTTCAGATCGGCTTCATCGCCGTCAATAAAAAAGGCGAGACCGGTGGATATTGCATCCATCCCGGGTTCACCTATCGAACCTATTCGGAGGCGGGTCATGTTAATAACCCTTCCGAATCCTATCTCGATTCATAGCGTAATTAAAAAACATCAGACACTGTCGGATGAATTCAAAAGGGAATCTTAGATTATCGTATTACGTGAAATCAATGCGCATCAAAGACAAACCATAATGTTATACCCTTTTACCCCTAAATTCTTAATTATAATTTCGTACCCTAACTAGTAACTATGTCACTACAAAAACGCCTTTTCCTCCTCGACGCCTACGCCTTGATTTTCCGAGGATATTACGCCCTGATCAAAAATCCAAGAATCAATTCAAAAGGGATGGATACCTCTGCCATTATGGGCTTTATGAATTCCCTTTTCGATGTCATTAAACGGGAGAAGCCCGACCATCTGGCCGTATGTTTCGATAAGGATGGTAGTGCCGAACGTGTCGAAATGTTCGCTGATTATAAGGCCAACCGCGACGAGACCCCCGATGCCATTAGAACGGCAATTCCTTGGATACAGAATATTCTGAAGGCGATGCATATACCTTGTATCGAATTATCGGGATTGGAAGCAGACGATATTATCGGCACCTTGGCCAAGCAGGCCGAAAAGGAAGATTATAAAGTTTTTATGGTAACGCCCGATAAGGATTTTGCGCAATTGGTGTCCGAGAACATCTTTATGTATCGCCCAGCGCGTATGGGCAACGGTATCGAAATATGGGGCATTCCCGAGGTGCAGAAGCGTTTTGGGGTCGAGAGGCCTGAACAAGTTATCGATTATTTGGGCATGATGGGCGATGCCAGTGATAATATTCCCGGGCTTCCGGGGGTCGGCGATAAAACAGCCAAAAAATTCATTAAGCAATTCGATTCTATGGAAGGCCTGTTGGCGAATACCGACAAGTTGAAGGGCAAGATGAAGGAAAAGGTCGAGGACTATGCGGAACTGGGAAGGCTATCCAAAAAACTGGCGACCATAATCATCGATTGTGACGTAACTTTTGATGCGGAAGATTATGAACTTTCAAAGCCGGATGCCGAAAAGGTTCAGGAACTGTTTGAGGAGTTGGAGTTCCGAAGGCTCAAAGACCAATTCATCAAGATATTTTCCGGGGATGACGAAACGACCCAAGCACAGGTCAGCAGTACCCCGACCGCAAAGGCACAGGCGAAAGAAGCCGGAGGTGGCCAGTTTTCATTGTTCGGTGCCGATCCGAGCGATTCGGGAGAAACCATAAAGGATTTCAACAGCCGAAAGACCATCAAAGAGGTATCGCACTCCTATCAAAGCGTCGCCCAAGGTATGGCAATGGAGCTCTTTCTCAAGAACCTTATGAAGCAAACTTCCGTTTGTTTCGACACCGAGACGACCGGTTTGGATCCGTTGTCCGCCGAATTGGTCGGTATTGCTTTTTCTTGGGAAGCTACAAAAGGCTTCTATCTTCCCTTTCCCGAAAAGAAAGAGGAAGCCCAAGCGCTTATCGAACAGCTGCGCCCGTTTTTTGAATCCGAGACCATCGAAAAGGTCGGCCAAAACCTTAAATACGATATCAAGGTACTCGATAAATATGAAATTAAGATAAAGGGACGCTTTTTCGATACGATGATCGCACACTATCTGATCAATCCCGATATGCGGCATAATATGGACGTGCTGGCGGAAACCTATCTCAATTACACGCCGGTTTCGATTACCGAACTTATCGGCAAAAAAGGAAAGAACCAGCTCAATATGAGGGATGTTCCCTTGGAAAAACAAACAGAATACGCCGTTGAGGACGCCGATATCACTTTTCAGCTGGCACAGCATTTCAGTCCAGAACTGGTGGAAGCGAAAACCGATAAACTCTTTAACGACATCGAAATTCCATTGTTGCACGTGCTGGCCGACATGGAACTGGAGGGCATTAATCTGGACAAACAATTTTTGAACTCCCTTTCCGAAGATCTGGTCAACGATATCAAAGATCTGGAAGAAAGCATCTATAAGGAAGCCGGGGAGAAATTCAATATCGGTTCGCCCAAACAGCTGGGAGAAATCCTTTTCGATAAAATGAAATTGGTCGCCAAGCCTAAGAAGACCCGTACCGGACAGTATTCCACCGCCGAGGATACGCTTTCCTATCTGGCAAAAGACCACGAAATTATCCAACAGGTTTTAGATTATCGGGGACTCAGCAAACTAAAAAGCACTTACATCGATGCCCTCCCGGAACAGATCGAGCCATCCACGGGACGCGTACATACCGATTATATGCAAACCGTTGCGGCAACCGGAAGGTTAAGTAGTAACAATCCCAATCTCCAAAATATTCCCATCCGCACCGAACGGGGGCGTCAGGTGCGCAAGGCCTTCATCCCCAGAGATGAAAACTACATTCTTTTAGCGGCGGATTATTCCCAGATCGAGCTCCGTATCATAGCCGCCCTGAGCGAAGAGACCACCATGATCGAGGCGTTTAGAAACGGGGAGGATATTCACGCATCCACGGCATCCAAGGTATTCGACGTTCCCATTGATGAGGTTACCCGAGAACAGCGTAGCAACGCCAAAACGGTCAATTTTGGAATCATTTACGGCGTATCCGCATTCGGACTGAGCAACCAGACCGATCTATCGCGCACGGAATCCAAAGAACTTATCGAAACCTATTATAAAACCTATCCCAAACTGCGAAACTACATGGGCGAGCAGATCGATTTCGCTCGAGAAAATGGTTATGTGCAGACGGTTTTGGGACGGCGCAGATATTTGAAGGATATCAACGGCAGCAACCAAGTGGTGCGCGGAGCCGCTGAACGTAACGCCGTAAACGCCCCGATTCAGGGCAGTGCCGCGGATATCATCAAGATTGCGATGATCAACATCCACAAAAAGCTATCCGAAGGAAACTATAAAAGTAAAATGCTCTTGCAGGTGCACGATGAATTGGTTTTCGATATCCACAAATCCGAATTGGAAGAACTAAAGCCGCTGATCAAATCCGAAATGGAGAACGCCTACAAACTTTCTGTGCCCTTAGATGTCGAGCTGGGTATCGGAAAGAATTGGTTGGAGGCGCACTAAACGGCCATAATTTTCGTTAAATGCTTAGGTTAAGAAAAAAAGTATCGAAAAATTGACCTAAATTCCAATACACACCGTTCGAATAACTTATCGGAAAATCGAATGAACTGCATGCAAAAGCTAAGTCTGTTTAGCAATACCTACGATATTATCGATTCCAAGACGAACCTGAGTAGAGACCCCCAATCAAAAGTTCAAACGCTTTGGGCGAGATGCTGTATCCCTGCCGACAATATCGCCGAGATCAGCCCTTGGGTCATGGAGGGTAAAGGAAAGACCGATCTCACGTTGCGCACAACTTGGCATAAAGATGATGGTTCTTTCCATGATGCCGTCAGCTATACCTTTCATGATGCCATCTGCACCGAATATTGGGAAGCGTATAGTCAAAAATTGAATCAGACCTGTCTCTGGTTCTGTTATGAGGCCGAGGCGATAACCGTATCCAAAGCTTCCGAGGAGGAAGCGTTGAAACGACTTTTCGAGTAGTACTTATTACTAAAATTAAAGTAAACAAACCTATAAAACCTCTATTATGTCATTTTTAGCAAAACTTATCGTAGACGGTAAGCAATATAACGTTTTACATTGTATCTACAATTTTGAACAACCCGTGGACACCACTGGCAAACCCATGGCGAGGCCTAACGGTGGGCGTCTCATGGCCACTATCGAAGCTGACGGAAGTTACGATTTGCTCCATTGGATGTCATCACCGGACCAGACAAAAAACGGAAGTATCGTTTTTTATAAACGCGATGCCGTAGCAAAATTACAGGAGATTATTTTTCAAAAGGCCTATTGTGTCAGTCTTGAAACTGAATTCGACGCTATCGACGATTCCCCTTTGCAAAACCGAATCGTAATCTCGGCGAAAAGCTTAAGAATCGGCGATATGATCTTTGAGAACCATTGGGGGGAGTAGCCTTTAACAAAATAAACCATGAATGTCCAAAGGCTTAGAAAATGCCATGAGCTCGAACGCGTCCTCAAAATTCATTTTGGATTCTGATATTGATTGTTTGACTTTTTGGGATTGAGAACTCAGTCCCTAAAGACCTGATAAGTTCAGCGATTCATCTACTTGGGTAAGGTAATCTAGTCATGCTAAAGGCGCTTAATTTCTTTTTCACCTACAAATATTCCCGTTTCACAACATTTCTTTCTCAAAAATAAAAGTACCGAATACTTTTGTCATAAAATATGCCCTGGTCCGTGAAAAACAGGCTTGACGCAAATCTAATTATGAAAAAGTATTTTAGCTTTTTAATATGGCTAGCTGTAATCTTGATAGGCAACGCCCAGTCGGACAATTCGAATGGTGAAACTTCAGTCGAAATGCAACAGCCAGTTGATGAGGTCAAGGTCAAGGTATTCCCAAACCCCGCAACGAACGTAGTCAATGTTCTCGGTCTAAAAAATACTCCGCAGGCAAATATCATCATTTCGGATATTTATGGTAATACCGTTTCGACCTATCATTGGGCCGTTCGACGCAATGCATTGAACATTCCTATTGCCACACTTGAAGCCGGCGCTTATAGTCTTACTATTATTTCGGAGGATCAAAGGGTACGCACCAAGTTTTATAAGAAGTAGATAGGAAAAACGAATGACAAACACTTATAAAGCCCCATAGCAAAATGCGATGGGGCTTTATAAATCGTATTAATTAGGATAAAAACAACTAGACGACGACTGCGGAAAGGACAGGTTTAAGTGAAGAAAACTTCAATTTAAATTGCTCCGACATTTAACGTTTTCTGAAAATCAATTCCCCGGTATAATCGAAGTCGGGTATCTCCAGGTCTTGGGCGTCGAGTGCCATCACCTTGCCTTCAATGGTGATTGCGGCTTCGATGGGTTGCCCGTTGAGACCTTGAATACTCAAAATATTTCCGTCATAGGTATATGTGCCTGTCTCAGTGCTTCTTTCTTCAGGACACGGAATGTCATAGCCGTTCTCAGTGGTTTCGACCTTCACGTTTTGTACTGCGCTCTCGACAATTGCGTTCAAACCTTGGTTGAAGCTTAGGGTAAGCACATAACATTCCTTTTCGGTAAGATAATCTAGAATCCCCTTTTGAATAATGGCGTCGGGGTCTTCGGTCTTTAGTTGGGTGGCATCCCAAGTACCAATTATCGCGTTTGGTCCATTTTTTTCGCTATCATTTTCCTTGTCCGAAGAACATGAAAACGTTAATGCCGAGACTACCACAAAAAATAAAATCTTAAGTTTCATTTGTAGTTTTGGGACTAAAATACGGTATCCTGAAGTAAAAACAACTTGAATTGAATAAAACAGCTTTGTTTTCTGTTGAAGTGGCTGGAAATAATCCACAGAATACCAAAAAATTTTTAGAATCCGCCCAAAAAATATTCGGAAACAAGGGTTTGTATTTAAAGTTTATTAGTGTACATTTGCAGCCCGTTTTCGGGAGAGTAAAACTAATTTTAAAGTTACCACAAGTGGATACATTAAGTTATAAGACCGTTTCGGCCAACAGGAAAACTGTTGACAAACAATGGGTTTTGGTAGATGCGGAAGGCGAGACTTTGGGTCGAATGGCCTCTAAGGTCGCCAAAATGCTCAGAGGAAAGCACAAGCCGAATTTTACGCCCCATGTCGATTGTGGCGACAACGTTATCGTTATAAATTCAGAGAAAGTAACGATGTCCGGCAATAAGTGGGAAGATAAGGTCTATCAGCGCTATACGGGATATCCCGGAGGGCAGCGTTCGAAAACGGCTACAGAAGTCTTGGCCAAGCATCCCGAACGAATCGTAGAAAAAGCGGTCAAGGGTATGCTTCCCAAAAATAAATTGGGTGCTGAGCTCTTTAGAAATCTTAAAGTGGTGGTAGGTTCCGAGCACAACCATGAAGCCCAAAAACCAACGCTTATCAATTTAAAAGAATTCAAATAATGGATACCATTCACAAAATCGGAAGAAGAAAAACAGCGGTCGCCCGTGTCTATGTTTCGGAAGGTACAGGAAACATCACGGTCAATCAAAGAGACCTCAACGATTATTTTTCTACGGCAACCCTACAATATAAGGTAAAGCAGCCTTTTTCATTGACCGGAAGCGAAGAGAATTATGATGTGAAAGTCAATGTATATGGTGGTGGAATTACCGGTCAGGCCGAAGCTATCCGTTTGGCCCTTGCTAGGGTCATGTGTGAGGTAGATGCTGAAAATAGAACGGTGCTTAAGCCCGAAGGGTTGTTGACCCGTGACCCAAGAATGGTGGAACGTAAAAAATTCGGTCAAAAGAAAGCCCGTAAGAAATTCCAGTTCTCTAAACGTTAATTACGAACATACTATCATCCATCTTCCGATCTTTTCTGGGGATGGATGTTTCATTAACCTATTTTTTAACCTAGTTCATTGAAAGTCCTATTCCTGATATTTAGTTGGGATATGGATAAATTAGAAATCATCTTCTCTTATTTAGGATGGTTTTTTGGTAGATGCTGACTTTTATAGTCAGGTCACCGTTAGTTTAGCATCCAAATGCTAGAGGCTTCACGTCTACTGCGTGATACCACTCCAGCATTGCCTATTCAAAGGAACGTAAACTTAAGTAAACATGGCGAAAGTCGAAGTCAAACAATTATTGGAAGCAGGTGTACATTTTGGCCACCTCACACGAAAGTGGAATCCGAACATGGCGCCCTATATCTACATGGAGCGTAACGGAATTCACGTTATCAATCTCTACAAGACCGTAGCAAAATTGGACGAGGCCAACGAAGCCCTGAAAAAAATTGCCGCATCTGGACGAAAGATCCTTTTCGTTGCCACCAAAAAACAGGCAAAAGATATTGTAGCCGAGTTAGTGGCTAACGTGAACATGCCCTATATCACAGAAAGATGGCCGGGTGGGATGTTGACCAATTTTGTCACCATTCGTAAGGCGGTCAAGAAAATGGCACACATTGACCGGATGAAGAAGGACGGTACGTTCAATACCTTATCTAAAAAGGAGCGGTTACAGGTAAATCGTCTCCGTGCCAAACTGGAGAAGAACTTAGGTTCTATTTCTGAAATGAGCCGATTGCCAGGAGCGATTTTTGTTGTAGATACTATGCGCGAACACATCGCCGTGAAGGAAGCCCAGAAGTTGAACATTCCTATTTTCGCCATGGTCGATACCAATTGCGATCCAAGGGACGTAAACTATTTGATTCCATCGAATGACGATGCCTCAAAATCCATTAGTATTATCATGACCCAGGTTTGCGACGCGGTTGCCGAAGGTCTGGCAGAAAGAAAATCCGAAAAACATGCGGATAATGAAGGTAGTGACGACGAAAACGGAGAACCTAAAAGGAAGAAAAGAAAGGAACGTATAGTAGAGAAAGCTACTGATGTTACTCCTAAGAAGAAGAAATCAAAGCCCGAAGGCAAAGATAGCACTACGAAAATAGAGGAAGCTCCCGTAGTGGCCGAAGGTAAGGATACGCCAAAACCGACGCCTGAGACTGCGGAGACCCAAGCCCCCCCCGTGGTGGCCAAAACACCCATGCCCGAAGTAGCTGTAGAAGCTACCAAAGAGGCCGTGGCCGAAGAAAAGGAAGCTTCAAAGAACCCCGGAAATGAGACGACCTCGAAAGCGGACGATCTTACCAAAATTGAGGGTGTAGGTCCGAAGGCCGCAGAAGCTATGGTCGCAGCAGGATTTGATTCGTATGCGAATGTGGCAAAGGCGGATGCCGACAAAATCAAGGAGATATTGACCGAATCCAGTTCGAGGATGGCTCACTTAGATCCGACCTCATGGCCCAAGCAAGCTCAAATGGCAGCCGATGGAAAATGGGACGAGCTTCAGGAATGGCAAGATAAGACCAAGGGAGGCGTTGAGTAGACGTCACCCGGAATTAAAATCTAATTTTTAGAATCGGAATACAATTTTATATTCTATAAAAGCACATAAAACTATGGCAAAGATTACAGCCGCAGAAGTAAATAAATTAAGAAAGACTACGGGTGCAGGTATGATGGACTGCAAAAAAGCCTTGGTCGAAGCCGACGGTGATTTCGAAAAAGCAATCGAATTTCTTCGGAAACAAGGACAGAAAGTAGCCGCAAAAAGAGCCGATCGAGATTCTTCGGAAGGCGCTGCTATCGCAAAAGTAAATTCTGACGATACCAAAGGTGTTATTATTTCCCTCAATTGTGAAACTGATTTTGTTGCCAAGAACGATGACTTCGTTACGTTGGCCAATGAATTGGCCGATTTAGCTATGGGATTTGAAAGCAAGGATGCCTTTCTTTCCGCTGATTTTAAGGGAATGACCGTTCAGGATAAACTGACGGAGCAGACCGGGGTGATAGGCGAAAAAATAGAGATAGGTGGCTTTGAGAGACTAAGTGCTCCCTTTGTAGGAAGTTACATTCACGCCGGAAATAAAATTGCTACTTTGGTAGGACTTTCCGCAGCGGTAAACGGGGCTGGTGAGGTCGCTAAAGATGTCGCTATGCAAGTGGCAGCAATGAACCCTGTAGCCTTGAACGAAGAAGGTGTCGATCAATCCGTAATCGACAAGGAAATCGAGATTGCTAAAGATCTATTGCGCCAAGAAGGTAAGCCGGAGGGAATGCTCGACAATATTGCCAAAGGTAAATTGAAGCGTTTCTTTAAGGACAATACTTTGGTCAACCAAGATTTTATTAAAGACAGTAAGCAAAGTGTCGCTCAATACGTAAAATCAGCAGATTCCGATCTTAAGGTAACTGGATTTAAAAGGGTAGCTCTCGGCTAATCCGTCTTTAAAAGAATTTTAACGAAAACCATCTTGCCAGGAAGCGAGGTGGTTTTTTTGTTTTACTTTTGTGCCGTCGGACGCGTCTTTGCACCGAATGAAACACACCTTTAGTAGTATCAACTCAAATCTTTAAATGAAGAACATACTTTTCTTTGCGACATTACTATTTTGTTTTCAACTTTCGGCCCAGCGAAAACCTAAGATTAAAGGAAGCAGGATTGTTACCGATGTACAGGAAAACCTACCGCCATTTAAGGCCATCGAATTGAACGATGATCTGGAGGTAAGACTTCGAAAAGCGCCCCAAGAGGGCTATTCCATTACGGCCGACGACAACCTTATCGATGTACTTAAATTTAGCGTTGAGGACAGTGTTCTGACCATCAGCTCATTCTACAATATAACCAGCAAAAAGAAATTGGACATCACGGTTAATTACAACGATATCGATAGGCTTACCCTTAAGGATGGGGATACTCGAATGGATGGTCCCATCATTACAGACGACCTTGAGGTCAACCTAAGCGAATCAGCCAAACTGCAACTGAATGCGGAAGCGGGCCAGATTTCCGTTACAATGGAAGGTAATAGTTCCGGTGATTTTACATTAAAAGCCGACGAAATTAATTTTATACTTAAAGATCGTATCGATGCACGGGTCTATGCGGTAAGCGAGATGAACAACCTAAAAATGCATGAGAACGCCTCAGCGGACATGGAAGGCAGCGTAGGCGAACTGACCGTTAACCTTTTTGAAAGAGCCAGTGTAAAGGGTAAAGGCCTAGAATCAGAAAAGATATTCTTGAACTTACAAGGTTCATCATCCGCAGAAGTCAACGTTAAATCTGCTATAGAAATTACCTCGAGCGGTTCCTCTAAAACCTACGTGTACGGTGATGGCAAAATTGAACTTATAGAGTTTTTGGATACTTCAGAATTATATAAAAAGAAGTAATTTCGCTATTCGCTATTCGCTATTCGCTATTCGCTATTCGCTATTCGCTATTCGCTATTCGCTATTCGCTATTCGCTATTCGCTATTCGCCAACAATTATTCTTTTTTGCTACAAGCTACAACTATCAAGCATATAGCGCAGGGCGACAAACACATAGCGTTCATTTTGCAATCGGCGCCGTCATCAGATGATCGGGTATCCCGAACCCATCGACCAAAACCCCGATATGCGGCCGCAGTTCGGTACAAAGGCGTTCAACCCGCTGCCGGATGGCCTTTGATTTTGTGCTGCCGAGATAGTCTTGTTCAAGATACCACTCGGCATCCTTTCTAATTTCAGAAAGCGCGTAGAGCGTTCCCAATTTTTCAAATAGCGCCTTGTTCTTGCCTTCGGGCAGTTGTTCTGTGAAAGTGGTAAACATCTTGTAGGCCAATTCGATACTGTACGCTTTTCCCAAAGCCAATAAATGGGTCTGTACCTTTAAAAATGCTTGATAAGACGGCATTCCCTGTTTGATGTAATCCCGAATTCGCATTGCCAAAGTGTAGGTCAAACGGCGGGTACGATAGTCAAAGGCGTGCTTGTGGAATTTCGGGTTGTACAGATGTTCCGCGTCCACCTTATTGCTGTACCTCGGGTCGATTGTGGTCAGCTTGTCACTGATCTGTATTCCCAAGATCTTAAGAACGGAGGTGAACCCGGCACTATTGAATTCGGATTTGAAATCAGAAAGCACCCCTTTTGCGGCCAATAATGAAAGGACGGTATTGTCACCTTCGAAAGTGGTGAAAATATCGACGTCGCCCTTGAGGTCGGCTATTCGGTTCTCCAAAAGATATCCTTTGCCACCGCAGGCCTCCCGACATTCTTGAATCGTATTGTTGGCGTACCAGGTAATCATAGCTTTTAATCCGGCTACTTGTGTTTCGATGACCCGCTTGTCGGGTTGGGCCTCATCGCAATACGTTTCCATGAGATTGTCTAGGCTAACGTGGTAAACGTAGGCACTGGCCACCAAGGGGGTCAGCCGTAATTGATGGGTCGGGTAATCCATCAAAAGGTCTTCCTGTATCTTGACGCTGTCGTTGAACTGACGCCGTTTCATGGCGTGTTTTACGGTAACGGCCAAGCTGAATTTCGCACCGCCCAATCCCGCACGGGCCACGCAGATACGTCCACCGACCAAGGTGCCCAACATGGTGAAAAACCGTTTACTAGGATTTTTGATGTCCGATTGGTACGTACCTTCCGGAGTAATATCGCCATACTTGTTGAGTAGATTTTCTCGGGGAACTGAAACTTGGTTAAACCATATTTTACCGTTATCTACGCCGTTGAGTCCTAATTTATAGCCATTGTCCTCGATGGTAACTCCGGGCAGCAACTCATGTTTTTCATCTCTAACGGGGACCAAAATGGCGTGTACCCCTTCGTTTTTGCCAGTAACGATCAACTGGGCGAACACCGAGGCCATTTTTGAGTCCAGGGCATTTCCGATGTATTCTTTATTGTCATTTTTTCCGGGCGTGTGAATGATAAGACTATCGGTATCCTTATCATAGGTAGCGGTGGTCTTTATGCCGCGAACGTTCGATCCGTGTCCGGTTTCCGTCATCGCAAAACATCCCAGTAGGGCCGCGGTTCCTGCATCCCTTAGATATTTGTCATGGTGTTTTTTAGTGCCTAGTTTTTGGATGCTACCCCCAAAAAGGCCGAACTGCACCCCGAATTTTATGGTCAGGCTACCATCCACATACATCATATTTTCGAAGATATGCGCGTAACCTTCCATATCGTTCTGACCGCCAACAGCTTCCGGATAAGCGGTAACACCATAGCCCTTGTCCGCTAAAAATTTCACTTGATCCAATACATGTGCTCGAAATTTTTCCTTATTTCTATGGATGGCCCACTCAAAAATAGGATCGCGCAAAGTAGAGCGGAAACCATCGACAAGGCCAGCATGCTTTCCCTTTAAAATTTTATCGATTTCCGAAGCGCTGTAATATCCCGACGTACTCTTATGTTCGATTTCAACGTCAAAAAGATGGCTGTAGTGGTTGGGCTGTATCCCCAGATTCACTTCGATATGCTTGAGCTGGTCGTTAAACGGATAGGTTTTATGATAGTGGCCGACCAAGTTTTGGCCAAAAGTGGATAGGGGGTAGGTATCTGCCTCGACCAATTTTACACCAGTACGCGATATGGTCTGCTTCCATTGTTTAAGAGCCGCATTTTCCGGTGGATGTTTCGGGTTCAACCAGGAGAGTAATAGCTTGCGATTTTCCGGGTCGAGGGTCTCGTCGTTTTCGATGGCGCTCTCGACCACATTGATTTCGGATGCCGTAATCAAGGCATCCGACCAAATCACATAGAAAAACGGGATATATTGCAGAATTTCTGGAGGATAGGTTTTCTTTTTCATGGGATGAAATTACTAAATTAAATTAGTTTTTTTAGCAGTCCCGCATGGCTGGAAATCTAGAATATACTAGAAACGGTCTTGGATAAAACTACCGTAAATTTCCCCTATCTTTGTTATCCTATGAACGAATACCTAGACCCTACCGGAGAAAACCTTTCGGATACCGACCTTGATATAGAGAGGGCGTTACGACCCATCAGCTTTGATGATTTTACCGGACAGGCGCAAGTCTTGGAAAATCTTAAAATTTTTGTAGAGGCCGCTAATCGTAGGGGAGAGGCTTTGGATCATACTCTTTTTCATGGCCCTCCAGGATTGGGCAAGACCACTTTGGCGCATATTTTGGCCAATGAACTCGGGGTGGGCATCAAAATTACTTCCGGTCCCGTGCTTGATAAGCCTGGCGACTTGGCCGGTCTGCTTACCAATCTCAGCGAACGCGATGTGCTTTTTATCGATGAGATCCATCGACTGAGTCCCATTGTCGAAGAATATCTATACTCGGCCATGGAAGATTACCGGATTGATATCATGATCGAGACCGGCCCAAATGCTCGATCGGTACAGATCAATCTGAGTCCGTTTACCTTGATAGGCGCCACTACCCGATCCGGACTTTTGACCGCCCCTATGCGCGCCCGGTTCGGAATTACCAGTCGATTGGAATATTACGATACCGAATTGCTATCGACCATCGTACAGCGCAGTGCCGAAATTTTAAGGGTGCCGATCAGCAATGATTCGGCCATCGAGATTGCGGGACGCAGTAGGGGAACACCTAGAATCTGCAACGCCCTCCTGCGCAGGGTACGCGATTTTGCCCAGATCAAGGGCAACGGAAGTATCGATATGGAGATTGCTCAGTTCAGTTTAAAGGCCTTGAACGTTGATGCTTACGGCCTTGACGAAATGGACAATAAGATATTGACTACCATCATCGATAAATTCAAAGGTGGCCCAGTAGGGCTAACGACCTTGGCCACGGCCGTCTCCGAAAGTTCGGAGACTATCGAGGAGGTATACGAGCCTTTTTTGATTCAACAGGGATTTATCATGCGTACTCCAAGAGGTCGGGAAGTGACCGAATTGGCCTACAAACATTTGGGAAGAATTAAAGGCGGTTTGCAGCCGGGACTGTTTTAAGTTTCTCGTTTTAAATGGATGTATCATGAAGCTAGTTTATACCTTTTTTTACGGTATGCTCATTTATTGCTCAAATTGAAACTACTTACGAGGTGAGCGTTTCGGAAAATAATACTATTTACAATTTTGACATGAACCGTTTATGGACCAAGAAAGAAGTAAAAGCCACCCTGTTCCAATCTCAAGGTGGTTATTTTTTAAAAGAATCCGATGAATATGGAAATCCTAATGGTATGAAAATAATACTTAAAAATTCAAAATATTCCCCCTATGCAGACGATGACAGAAAGTAAAACTTCCCATAAGCCCTCTTCAGTTTCTAAGGGGCATTCCATTCCCTCAGTACCCCAACTTGAGGTCTTTAAGAATCAGAATGCCATTCTTAGAAATCCTTTGCCCTTTCATCACGAAAATTTCGAAAAGCTGGGCGACACGTTTATGGTAAAGTTAGGTCCCGGATACAAAATCATTTTTACGCGGGATGCTGAGACTATAAAGTACATCCTTCAAAAGAACCATAAGAACTACCAAAAATCCCCGCTACAGACCAGAGATCTTGGTAAGTACATAGGCCAAGGGCTCCTGACTTCCAATGGGGAGCATTGGCGCAAACACCGCAGAATGGTGCAGCCGGCCTTTCACAAAAAAAAGCTGGTAGGCTTACTTGATGTAATGTGGGCGGCCGTTCAGGAAGAAATCCGGCGTATCGAGGCGAACAAGGTGCAAAATGTATTGCCCATGATGGGCGATCTGGCCTTTCAAGTTGTAGCCAGGGCCTTGTTCAGTGCCGAGGATATCCGCGAGCGGATGCAAAAATTGCAGCGCATCACCGTGTTGAACCAAAAAATGCTTATCAGGGAAATGCGCCGACCCTATCTGAAATGGTGGTTTCAACTTGACGGAAGTATCAAAAGGCATTTAGAACTTTCAAAGGACGCCCAAAATATATTGAACGGGATTGTCGAGGAACGTTTGGCCGGTACGGAAGAAAAAGATGATTTGCTCGACATGCTCCTGCAGGCCAAGTATGAAGACGGCAGCGCTATGCCCCGTAAACAATTGCTGGATGAACTGCTGATATTGTTCACTGCCGGTCATGAGACTACGGCCAACGCCCTGAGTTTTACCTTGTATTTGCTGGCTAAGCATCCGGATATTCAAGAAAAACTATATCAAGAAACGCAAAAAGTGGATTTTGAAAATGGTGACCAGATGCAAAATCTATCCATCTTGACGTTTACCCAGCAGTGTATCGAAGAGGCAATGCGATTATACCCGCCCGTTTATGTCATAGACCGTGTAAGCCTAAAGGATGATCTCGTTGGAGATCGCAACTTTAAAAAAAGAACGACCTGGTTACTTTCGATGTACGAACTGCACCGCTCGGAACATTGGGAAAATCCCGATGAATTTAGGCCGGAACGCTTTACGGCGGACGTGAAAAAGACACATTCTGATTTTTATTATCCATTTGGTGCAGGACCACGCATGTGCGTCGGGAACAATTTTGCCATGTATGAAATGATTATGGCAGTTGCCGGAATCGTAAAACGGTATAAATTGACCACCGATATGGGCGAGGTAATCCTAGATCCGTTGGTGTCATTACGGCCCAAAGAGGTGATGTTGCAGTTTTCAGAACGTTAGGGGCTTGTTGAATTCGTTTCAGCGAGTTGTAAATGTTGAAACTTTTGAATGGACACTTCTATAAAGAGACTTTTGAAACCACATTTTTAAAACGACTGTTGAAACAAAGTTTTTGGTAGTGCAATCTTGAACAATAAAGAAAAACATACCGACCTCATCAAGACCGAAGCCAAACGCCTTGGTTTTTTATCGTGTGGTATCTCCAAAGCCGATTTTTTGGAAGCCGAAGCCCCTCGTCTCGAAACCTGGCTCAACAAGAATATGAACGGCGAAATGGGCTATATGGAAAACCATTTCGATAAACGTTTAGATCCGACGAAATTGGTCGAAGGTTCGAAATCGGTAATATCGCTGTTGCTGAATTACTATCCATCCGAAGAACAAAATCCTGATTCTTACAAAATTTCGAAGTATGCCTACGGGCACGATTACCATCATGTTATTAAATCCAAATTAAGGAAGCTTCAAGAATTTATTTCCGAGGAAATCGGCGAGGTCAGCGGTAGGGCGTTTGTCGATTCCGCACCGGTGCTCGACAAGGCATGGGCTGCCAAAAGCGGACTCGGGTGGATTGGCAAACACAGCAACCTGCTCACACAACAGGTAGGTTCGTTTTACTTTATCGCCGAACTCATACTAGATTTGGAACTGGAATACGACAGCCCGGTCACCGACCATTGTGGTACCTGTACCGCCTGTATCGACGCCTGTCCGACCGAGGCCATTGTAGAACCCTATGTGGTCGATGGAAGCAAATGTATATCCTACTTTACCATCGAACTCAAGAATGAAATTCCCAGTGAATTTCAAGGCAAGTTCGACGATTGGGCCTTCGGTTGCGATATTTGCCAAGACGTATGCCCTTGGAACCGCTTCTCTAAACCGCATTCCGAACCCCTTTTCAATCCGAATCCCGAACTTCTTGAATTCTCGAAAAAAGATTGGGAAGAGATTACGGAGGATGTTTTTCGTAAAGTTTTTCAGAAGTCCGCGGTTAAAAGAACCAAGTTTTCTGGGTTACAACGAAATATCGAGTTTCTGAAATCGCGTTAGACCTTGCTACCCTCCCGCAAATGTTTTATTTAACTAACCCTCCGGTTTAACGATTAAATTTCATCCAAATACCCATTTAAAACCCTACCTTCGAAAGCGATTTTTTCCGACCAAACCACTTAAAAATGAAATTCAGTAAACCAAGTTTAAGCTTTTGGCAGATCTTCAATATGAACGTCGGCTTTCTAGGCATACAGTTCAGTTTCGGGCTGCAGCAGACCGCCATCAATCCTATATTTCTCTTTTTGGGCGCTGCGGAAGATATGCTACCCATTCTCAACATTGCAGGCCCGATTACCGGTTTAATCGTACAGCCGATCATCGGTGCGGTTTCCGATAAGACCTGGTCGCCTAAATGGGGCAGAAGGAAGCCTTTTTTTCTGATAGGTGCCATCATCGGCAGCCTTTGTCTCTTCGCGTTTCCTCTGAGTCCTGCTCTATGGTTTGCCGTTGGCCTGCTCTGGATTTTGGACGTGGGCAACAATATGGCCATGGAACCGTATCGGGCCTTTGTGGGCGATAAGCTTCCGGAAAAACAACTGAGTCTTGGCTATCAGATGCAGAGCCTTTTTGTAGGGGCAGGTATCGTTTTGGCAAACGCCTCTATTTTTCTGTTTCAGGATTGGTTCGGGGGCGATAGCGCTGCGGATGTGGCAGGAGCTATCCCCACATGGCTGTACTATTCATTTTTTATCGGAGCCTTTCTCTCGGTGACGACCATCTTGTGGTCTGTTTTTACGACCCCTGAGATTCCTCCTACTGAAGAAGAAATGGCAACGATAAAAAAGCATCGGGCCTTGTCATTTTCAGAACGATTTATGGCGCCATTCGCTGAGATTTCAAAGGCGATAAAAGATATGCCCTCCTTCATGTGGAAGCTGGCCGGAGTCTATCTTTTTCAGTGGTACGCCCTATTCGTGTATTGGCAATATATTACTCCGTTGTTCATGAAAACTATGGGCTTTGACCTGTCGACCGCTGCGGCGCAATCGGCCAAAATGAGTACGACCTACAACATTGTGACGGTTATCGTTGCACTGATGCTGGTGCCGCTCACCCTCAGATTCGGAGGAAAAAAGATATATTCGGCAAGCCTTTTCGGTACGGGCTTGGCCTTACTGATAATACCTTATATCGACGATCCTTTAACCGTGTTGGCACCCATAGTGCTGTTCGGTATCGGCTGGGCCGCGATGATGGGTATCCCCTATACCATGGTATCCAAAATCGTTCCGCAAGACCGGCGAGGGGTTTATATGGGGATTTTGAATATGATGATCGTGATTCCCATGGGTATTGAGACCCTTACTTTTGGATTTATCTACGATTACCTATTGGATAATAACGCCGTAAATGCCATTCTTTTCGGGGGTGTTTTTTTCATAATTGCAGCATTTTTGGCTTTGCGGTTGAATGTGTCCAAGGCCAAAGAGGAAGTTTCCGTTTCGGAATAGAACTTTGGTCTGCAAGGTATGGGCGAAACGTCATGCTGGGCGCAGTCGAAGTACCCGAATATTCATTGTGGGTATGGGACGCCGATGTTCCGAACTGGCCAAAGCTGCAAGACTCCGCTTGCTGCGGAAAACCTTGCCCGTTATTCTGCTACTTTCAACCTTCCCCCTTAACTTATTAACTCTTTAACTTTTTGAACCAGCAACCTGAAACCTTTTCCTTAAATTTGTTTTCTTGAACCTATTACGAGTCCACTAACCCAGAAAACATGAGCAAACAGAAAGACCGCAGAGAGGCCCTAGTCTACCACGCCAAGCCCCAACCGGGCAAAATCAAGATTGTACCTACCAAGCCTTATTCCACCCAACGTGATCTGGCATTGGCCTATTCCCCGGGCGTGGCGGAACCTTGCCTTGAAATTAAGAAGAATAAGGATAATGTCTACAAATACACCTCTAAGGGCAACCTAGTGGCCATTATTTCTAATGGTACGGCGGTTTTGGGACTGGGCAACATCGGGCCCGAGGCATCTAAACCAGTAATGGAAGGCAAGGGGCTTCTATTTAAAATATTCGCCGATATCGACGGTATCGATATCGAGGTTGATACCGAAGATGTCGATGAGTTCGTACAGACCGTAAAAATGATTGCCCCGACTTTTGGAGGTATCAATCTAGAGGATATAAAGGCCCCGGAAGCCTTCGAAATCGAACGAAGGTTGAAAGAGGAGCTGGATATTCCCGTAATGCACGACGACCAGCACGGCACCGCCATAATTTCATCGGCAGCCCTATTGAACGCGCTGGAACTCGCCGGCAAAAAGTTAGAAGAGGTTCGCATCGTCATCAGTGGCGCGGGCGCGGCTGCAGTTTCCTGTACTAAACTCTACAAGGCATTCGGTGCAAAGGCTGAAAACATCGTCATGCTCGACAGTAAAGGCGTTATTCGAAAGGATGCCGAAAACCTGTCCAAAGCAAAGGCCGAATTTGCAACGGATCGAAAAATAGACACTTTGGATGAGGCCATCGCAAATGCCGATGTCTTTGTCGGCCTGTCCATAGCCAATATTTTTACGCCGGCTATGCTCAATGCCATGGCAAAAAACCCGATTGTATTCGCCATGGCCAACCCGGATCCGGAAATCGATTACGAGCTGGCCATGAAAACCCGTAAGGATATTATCATGGCTACGGGCCGTTCCGACCATCCGAACCAGGTGAACAATGTGCTGGGCTTTCCGTTTATTTTTCGGGGCGCCCTTGATGTCAGGGCTACCTCTATCAATGAAGAAATGAAAATGGCCGCTGTCAAGGCACTGGCCGAGTTGGCGAAGCAATCTGTACCTGAACAGGTAAATATCGCTTATGGCGAAACCCGTTTGACTTTCGGACGGGAGTATATCATTCCCAAACCTTTTGATCATCGATTGATTTCGGAGATTCCGCCTGCCGTTGCCAAGGCGGCGATGGATAGCGGTGTGGCCAAAAATCCTATTTACGATTGGGAGAAATACAAAGAAGAACTGCTGCAGCGTTCCGGAAATGACAATAAGGTCGTACGCTTATTGCATAGTCGAGCAAAGAGCAACATTAAGAAAATCGTATTTGCGGAGGCCGATCATCTTGATGTATTGAAGGCAGCCCAAATCGTTCATGAAGAGGGCATTGCCATTCCGGTGCTTCTAGGTAATAAGGAGACCATATCGGAATTAAAGCGGGAGCTGGAATTTGATGCCGACATAGAAATTTTGGATCCTAGCGACGATGCCTTTGCTGAAAAGCGGGACCAATATGCAAAGAACTATTCAAACCTTCGCCAGCGCAAAGGTTCTACGCTTTACAGTGCGCGAATAAAAATGCGCGAACGTAATTATTTCGGGGCCATGATGGTTTTGGAAGGGGATGCGGATGGAATGATATCAGGTTATTCAAGGGCATATCCAACTGTTGTAAAACCCATTTTTGAAGTAATAGGGAGAGCCTCGGGGGTCAAGAAAGTGGCTACGGTCAATATTATGATTACCGATCGGGGCCCCTTGTTCTTGGCGGATACCTCAATCAACATTGATCCCAATGCCGAGGATATTGCGAAAATCGCCCAGATGACCGCAAATTTGGCGAGGGCTTTCGGTTTCGATCCTGTTTTGGCACTCCTATCGTATGCGAACTTCGGATCTTCATCCCATCAGGATGCCGAAAAGGTGCGGGATGCCGTTCAGTTACTGCACCGCGCCCATCCGGAATTGGTGGCCGACGGGGAGATCCAGATGGATTTTGCCCTGAACAAAGAAATGTTGCAGCGCCAGTTCCCATTTTCAAAATTGGCAGGAAAAAAGGTGAATACCCTGATTTTCCCTAATTTGGAATCGGCGAACATTACGTATAAGTTGCTGAAGGAACTCAATGGTTCCGATTCCATAGGCCCCATTATGTTGGGCCTTAGAAAATCCGTACATGTAGTGCAATTGGGCGCCAGCGTAGACGAAATGGTCAATATGGCCGCGGTAGCCGTAATCGATGCCCAGGAGAGGGAGAAGCGGAAGAAGGCAAAACAAACAACTTAAGCATGATTCATCACCTTAAAGGCAAACTTGTCGAAAAAAACCCTACCCACATCATCGTCGAATGTGCTGGAGTGGGCTATTTCGTCAATATTTCGTTGCACACCTTTTCCAAACTCATGGACAGCGAGAACATAAGCATCTTCACCCATTTGCAGATCAAGGAAGATTCGCACACGCTGTTCGGATTCGTTGAAAAATCGGAGCGTGAAATCTTTCGGTTGTTGTTGTCGGTTTCGGGCATTGGTTCAAGTACGGCCCGTACCATGCTTTCCTCACTTTCGCCAGTACAGATCCGCGATGCGATTGCGGGTAATGACGTGCCTACCATTCAGTCCATAAAAGGCATCGGTGTCAAGACCGCACAGCGTGTAATTCTCGACCTTCGCGATAAAATTCTTAAAGTCTACGATATTGACGAAGTTTCTACCTCTGCGAACAATACAAATAAAGAAGAAGCGTTATCAGCATTAGAGGTTCTTGGATTTGCTCGACGAGCTGCCGAAAAGGTAGTGGACAAAGTACTACGCCAAGATTCCTCGCTAAGCGTGGAGAATATCATTAAACTCGCGCTCAAAAATTTGTAACGAGTTTGAAAACAGGGGCCAAACTATTTCTTAAATCTTCATTTAAG
>RCMY010001288.1_pt1 | contig 23947 bp, 24 predicted proteins | sample 2041341 | NCBI WGS metagenome assembly RCMY01 (sample SAMN09708234, study PRJNA481090) | Marine sediment metagenome, whole genome shotgun sequencing project.
GACCGCCGCACCCTCGAAGATTTTGACCACCTTCCGACGAAAACGCTGCTCTTGACCTGCCAGCCAAAGTTCAACAAGGGGTACGATATCCTCGGTATTTCTACAAAATTCCGGTAGCTGCTTTGTCACCGTCGTTATCCGTACGTCATTCATATTTTCCGTTTAGTCGGCGGGTGCGCATAATCCATAGGTATCGAAACGCCCATTTCCGTTGTATCTCATGTTGCACCGATGGGAGGTCTTTTGCAAAACCTTCCAGTTCCGTTTTTTTAAAACCGCTTTGTATGGATATCAATCCGTCGTGTTTCGCGATTCTTGTCCGTATAAAAATAGTACTAAAGCCCTTAAAAAGATGGTAGGCAAGCGGACTTCTTTGCAAATCGTTGATTACGATACCGATAGAAGCCAATTTAGTGAACTGGTTCAAAAAAACAGGAATATTTTCGTCGTAGAAATGGTGCATGGTGAGGGTGCAGAGCAAGATATCGCATTGTAATTCATCGGGAGCCAATGCCAAAATATCCTGTTTCAGATATCGTATCTCTGGAAAATCGTAGGATGCGACCTTGGCGATTTCCAAACTTTTTTCGCTAAGGTCGATACCAATAGCTTCTATGGTTACCCCTAAACGTCGCCCTAACTTTACGATTTCTCGAAGCATGTTTCCGTTGCCGCAACCCATATCTAAAATCGTATACGAAATCTGACTGTGTTCCCGTATCAAGCGTTCCACACCATTTATAGTAATGCGATTGCCTCCCAAGAGATTATTTGAACGGTCTATATCGTCCAAAACCTTTCTGAGCGTATTTCCATCTACACCGCAGTCGTCCATCAGTTCTGGATCTCTGTTTCTTTTTGAAAAACTGGCCATTATTGTATCGGTTTACCGTGGGTGCCCTTTATTAGTTTTTGCAACAGCCGGGGTTGCGTAATCATAACGGATAAAGCGATAGTGGACATTCCAGGATGCAGTAAAAGGGACTGCAAGCGTCCTCCCATCCATAAGCGTCTTTTAAAATGCCTGTTCCATTGCATTTGGTAGTCATTTTCTAATTGCGCGCGCTGTTGGTTATCCTTATTGAGAAAATCGGCTATTAGATCCGCTGCAATCTTGGCGCTGTGTATGGCCATCGCCATTCCATTTCCACAAAGTGGATGTATCAGGCCTGCCGTATCGCCGCACATCAGTATATGATTATCCACCGCTTTTTTGGGATGAAAAGAAATTTGTGCAATCGTCAAGGGTTGCTCGAATATGGGATTCGCTGTCTTCAAAAACTCCCTTAAAAATGGGTTTTTGGAAACCACATTGGCATTGAAGCTTTCAATGTTTTTTTCCTTTTGAAAACTGGCATAGGATGCCAAATAGCAAAAATTGACCGCCCCTGTTTCCGTTTTGGATAATCCGCCATATCCTCCTTTAAAATTATGCAAGGCCACCGAGTGTTCTGGAAACTTATCATAATGGTAATGCGCTTTTACCGCCAGCCAAGATGACTTTTTACTTGCGAAACCCCTATTCAAGCTCTTATCCAATCCACTTCTTTTGCCGTATGCACCGACAACAAGATGCGAAGTATAGGTTTGATTATTGTCCGTAACCACCTTAAAAACAGGGTCTTCAAATCCTATTGTAGTCACGATTTGAAATTGAAAATCGGCGCCGACCTGAACCGCACGTTGATACAGTAGATTGTCGAAAGCGTATCGACTAATACCTTTTCCACCCAAGGGAAGCATAGTTTCCAAGCGTTTTCCCTGTACCGTGCTTAACGTCAAACTATCAATGGTTACGGCATTTTCCTCCTTTAGAAATACTCCCAATCCATTTAAATAAGGCAGTATTTCGTTAGAGACATATTCGCCGCATACTTTGTGATGGGGATAGGTGTTTTTTTCAAATACCAAGACGCGATGTCCTTTTAGGGATAGGTCAATTGCAGCGGTCAAACCGGCTAATCCACCCCCTACCAAAATAACATCATAGTGCCGCATGCAATGAAAGGTATGTTTTTAAAACTAAAATCCCGACCGAAAAGCCGGGATTTCAATCCAATTCTTCTTGTCATTAAAAGTTAGTCTACCCTTTCACTTGCTGCTTCGCCTCTTTCTTAAGCGCTTCACTCGCAACGATGGCCAATTCGACCCGACGGTTTTTTGCCTTGCCTTCCTTAGTCGTGTTATCCCCTACGGGTTGATTCTCTCCGTACCACTTAGTGGTCAACCGACCCTTGTCGATACCTTGGGAAATCAAATACTCCGTTACCGAAGTGGCGCGTTGTTTTGAAAGATTCATATTATAATCATCGGGCCCCGCAGCATCAGTATGTCCTTCTACCAAAACATTTGATTTCGGATATTCCTTTAAAATATTGGCCATACTGTTTAACGTACTTGCGGAAGTGCCTTTGACATCCGATTTATTGGTATCGAAATGCACGCCCTGATCTTCGGTAAAGGTTACGTTTATGCCTTCGCCAACCCTAGTAACCTCGGCACCGGGAATCTCTTCTTCGATACGTTCCGCTTGCCGATCCATGCGATCACCAATAAAGCCACCTGCCACACCGCCGATAGCAGCACCTAAAATAGCGCCCAGCACCGTATTATTGCCACTGCCGACGTTGTTTCCGATCACACCGCCGATGGCGGCCCCACTACCGGCGCCTATCACGGCTCCTTTTTGTTTGTTGTTCGCGTTCTGCACGGTCTTGCAACCGAGGACCATGGAAAGCACCATGAGCATATATACTGATTTTGTAAGTATCTGTTTCATTCTGAGAAATTTATTGATTACTAATTGTTTTACGTTGAACCCGAAGAGCTATCTGTTAAATTTATAGACTACTGAAACAGGACTTCCGTCAACGGTGACATTCGATTTCAGAATCATTTGAGAGGGAGAAATGGAAACTACATCCAATCGATATCCCGTTCTCCCATAAATATCGTTTTTCTTTTCGTCGATATACTTGAACTGTAGTTGTTGGCCACCGCCCTGACTTTCGATAATGGACCAACGAATATTGCGTTCGCCTCCGGAGCAAAGACTTCCGGGCTGAATCGTATAGCTACCGGTACTGTTATTATTCCTAAAAAACCAAGTGCTGTCTTCAAAACAAACTGCGGAGGCATCATCAAAGAGCTTCGCCTTAAAATCGCCCTCATTGTCTTCATACCCGACATCATTGAGCGTCCAAGTACCATCGACCACTTTGCGGTCATCGCGCACCTGCTTGGTAGTTGAGCAAGAAAACAAGAGTAAACTCACCATAAGTGTCAATAAACTGGATTTTATCATATTTTCAAGATTAAGAGGTTGTCAAATTATTTTTTCAACTGTATGCAAAGGTCGTACAAATGAATGAATGCAATCAAATTGTTGCAAATAACGTTTTTTAGCAGTTGGGTGGTTGCTGTAATGGAATAAGAAATTGGCTCGAATGCTAAAGTAGCTGAGTAGTTATCCAGGCCTAATATGCCAATAGTTCTTTTAATGCCACTACGAACCTTTCCTTAGGCAAATATCCATTTTCCAGCGTTTTGGAAAATGGGATAGGCATTTCCAAACTGGCCACGCGCTTTATGGGCCCATCCAGATACTCGAAACGGTTCTCCATAACCAAAGCGGATATATCGCTGGATATGCCTCCGAACAGACTATCTTCTTGCAACAGAATCAGTTTCCCCGTTTTTTCTATGGATGTGTAAATGGATTCCATATCCAAAGGCATCAAAGTTCTTAGATCAATGAGATCCGCCTCGATTTCCGGATACTTCTCAAGGATTTCCAATGCCCAATGGATGCCTGCACCGTAGGACACGATGGTGATTTGATCCCCCTCTTTTAACAGCGCTGCCTTTCCAAAGGGAAGGGTGTAATACTCCGTAGGAACATCCTGATAAATACTTCGGTAAAGGCCCTTATGCTCGAAAAAAAGCACGGGATTGGGGTCATTGATGGCCGTGGCCAAAAGTCCCTTCGCATCATAGGGAAACGCAGGATAGGCCACTTTAAGCCCCGGTGTTTTCGTAAACCAGGCCTCGTTGGTCTGGGAATGGAACGGACCGGCCCCGACATCGCCCCCACAGGGCATGCGAATGACGACATCGGCCTTCTCGCTCCAGCGGTAGTGGGATTTGGCCAAATAGTTGACGATCGGATTAAAACCACTGCTGGCAAAATCGGCGAACTGCATCTCCACCACCGCTTTCATACCATTGATGGAGAGTCCCATCGCCGCCGCAACGATACCGGATTCACAAATCGGTGTATTGCGCACGCGCTCTTTGCCAAAAGCATCCACAAAACCTTCAGTGACCTTAAAAACGCCCCCATAGTCCGCGATATCCTGTCCCATAATGACCAAGTCGTCATATTTCTCCATGGATTGTCTTAGTCCCTGGGAAACGGCATCGACTAATCGAATTTTTTCCACCTTCGTATCTGGTGTAACCTCTGTATATATAAAATCTTTATATACAGCATTCAATTCATTTGTTGTATTGAAATCAACCTGCGGTTCTTCAAAGGCCAATTGCAGATGCTCGCTGATTTCCGATTCGATCTCCGCTTTGAGGATGTCAATTTTCATAACATCCAAAACACCTTCCGCAATCAAATAAGATTCATAGTTGGCTATGGGATCTTTGGCACCCCACTCCTCCATCAATGTATCGGGTACATATTTGGTGCCGCTCGCCTCTTCATGGCCGCGCATCCGAAACGTTAGGAATTCCAACAACACCGGTCTGGGTTCTTTTCGCAGGCTTTGCGCTAATTCGGTCACCTTACTATAGACCTCTAGTATATTGTTCCCATTAATCGTATACGATTCCATTCCGTACCCTACGCCTTTATCCGCCAGCTTTTTGCAGTTGTACTGTTCGCTGGTGGGCGTAGATAGTCCGTAGCCGTTATTTTCGATGCAGAAAAGTACGGGCAGTTTCCAAACCGAGGCGATATTCAGCGCCTCATGAAAATCGCCTTCGCTGGTACCCCCATCTCCGGTAAATACCGCAGTGACATGCGGTCTATTTTGTAACACATCGGCCAAGGCGATACCGTCGGCCACACCCAATTGCGGCCCTAGGTGCGAAATCATACCCACTATTTTATATTCTTGTGTCCCGAAATGGAAACTGCGGTCACGGCCCTTGGTGAATCCCCCCGCCTTGCCCTGCCATTGCGAGAACAAGCGGTGCAGGGGAATTTCCCGTGTTGTAAAGACACCCAAATTTCGATGCATGGGCAGTATATATTCCTCAGGTTTTAGGGCACTGGCCACCCCAATAGAAATAGCTTCTTGCCCAATGCCGCTAAACCATTTTGAAATCTTGCCCTGCCGTAATAAAATCAGCATTCTATCCTCTATCATCCGGGGTTTGAGCATCCGCTTATAGAAGTCTAGCAAGGTGGTGTTATCGATATCTTTTCGTTGGTACTCCATGTATTTTTTTCGTTGGATAAAAGTAGGTAAAAGGCGCTAAAACTCCCACAAAACAATTTAGTTCAATTGTATGTCCCTACTTTACGCGAATCGCTGACCGCCTTAAAAGATCTTTACCCTTAATTAAATTTCTATTTGCATAATTGGTGCAATTCGTGTCCGTTTTCCTTAACTTTGATGCAACAAATAACAGAAAATATGAGTGCGATACCCAGCGTGGATTTGCAGGATTTTGTTTCCGAAGACCCCAATAAAAAGAAAAAATTTATACAAGAAATCGGAGCGGCCTTTGAGGATATTGGTTTTGTTGCCTTAAGCGGACACTTCTTATCCGACAAACTTGTAGAGCAATTATATCTGGAAATCAAAGAATTTTTCGCCTTGGACCAAGATACCAAGAACAAATACGAAATCGAGGGCATTGGCGGACAACGCGGGTATACTTCCTTCGGAAAAGAACATGCCAAAGGTAGAAAAGAGGGCGATTTGAAAGAGTTCTGGCATTTCGGACAATATGTTACCGATAATCCAAAATTGGGAAAGGAATATCCCGACAACGTCATTGTGACCGAATTGCCTGAATTCAATGCTGTAGGAAAAGAGACTTTTAAGATGCTGGAAGAAACTGCAAAGTATGTTCTACGCGCGCTTGCCTTGCACCTCGATCTCGAGGAAACCTATTTTGACGAATATATCAAGAACGGGAATTCCATCTTACGCCCCATCCACTATCCACCCATCACCGAAGCGCCCAAAAATGCGGAACGGGCGGCCGCGCATGGGGATATTAATTTAATCACTTTGCTTATGGGTGCCCAAGGTCGCGGCCTGCAAGTGAAAAACCATAAGAACGAATGGGTAGATGCCATTGCCGGTCCCAATCAATTGATGATCAATGTAGGCGATATGCTCTCACGGCTGACGAACAACAAATTGAAATCGACTATCCACAAGGTTATCAATCCCCCTAAGGAGATGTGGGGTACTTCACGATATTCCATTCCCTTTTTTATGCACCCTATCAGCGAAATGCCGTTGAATTGTCTTGATAATTGTGTGGACGACGAACATCCCAAGCAATTTGACGATATTACGGCCGGTGCCTATTTGAACGAACGCTTGGTGGAATTAGGATTGGTCAAGAAGTAGTCGGTAGTCTTTCCATGATAGTAAGCATACTTGAAGATGATCACAAGAAAATTAGAATAAATTTCTTCTATGGTATCCAAAAGAAACAAACAAATGCTATTATTTTTTTTGGGAGATAAAAACAAAAAAAAATGGTTCCAAATTATCAAAGAATTTACGGCGCTATATATTTCTAACAAAGAACTACCTCTAAATTATATTTCCCATTTACTTTACCGAAAAAACGTCACTAACTATAATGATTTTCTAAGCCTCAAAGAAAATAGGGAATTACTTCAATGGTCTCATTCATGTGCCAAAGCACAAATTGAATTGGTAGAAAACAAATTTTTATTTGAACAGTTTTTAGTAAAAAATGATATTCCTACTCCGCAAATTTTATTTCATAATTCAAAAAACCGATTTACCTGTAAAAAGGATGTTTTTGAAATAGAAACCAAAAATGACTTTTTCTCTTTTTTAGAAAAAGTTTTTAAGGAAGAAAAAATTGAACATATTTTTTGCAAACCTTTAGATGGTCGTAAGGGAGAAAATATTTTCATTATAGAAAAAAACACATATCGAGAGCTATCGGATAATTTGATAAGCATGGTGTTTTCCAAGGCATTTATATTTCAAGAGTTAATACAACAACATGATGTTTTGAAAAAGATTAATGGTTCTAGCATAAATACCTTAAGGATTGTTACTTATAAAAATAAAAAAAATGAGGTGGAGATTTTATCTGGAGCTATTAGAATCGGAAGAAAGGATGCAATTATAGATAACGCCCATGCAGGAGGGATTGTAGTGCCATTTAATAAAAAAACGGGTAGAATGTGTTACGAAGGATTGCAACAAATCGATAATGGTGGAGGGGTATTTCATAAACATCCTGATTCAGGAATTATTTTTGATAATTTACAAATCCCTTATTACGTTGAAGTTAAAAAAATAGTAGCCAAAGCTTCTTCACTATTACAATTTCCTTTGTTGGGTTGGGACGTGGCTGTAACTCCACATGGACCTACAATTATAGAAGCCAATCATAATTTTCATTTACTGTTTTCCGATCGAATGGAGAAGGGATTAAAAAGAAACCCTTCAGTCAGGAAATTGCTTACGCAAATACCGTAAGACTACAAGTCTGTCCCATGGACATTTAATCCCATTTTTACAATCGGGACTAAGTTGCTTCGAATTGCGGTATTTAATCGAACGGAACGTGTAAGCCTTATTTTTTGCTTAAGGTCAGTGTAGTTGTTTAATTTCAAATTTAGACATTAAAATAATAATTTGTCTAACCATGGTTTTCAAGTAATAGGGTAAGTTTTGTACTCATTTGGGCAGGAAGCCGTTCTTAAGAAGGATATTTTAGTCGTAAATTTTGTATCATAAACCCGTTCATCCTAAATATATGGATTTAAAAGACCAGCTTAAAGACCTCTTCCCCGACCATGAAGTCCCGGACGAAACCGATACATCCGATACGAAAGACGATATCTGGCTCCAAGACGACCCGATTCTCTGCAAATATGAAAAGCGAAAAGGGAAGCCGATAACTATTTTGGACGGCTATACCGGTGCCCAAAGCGATTTCAAGAAATTGGCCAAGGAACTCAAGACCGAACTCGGCGTGGGAGGCTCTTTTAAAAATGAAAAGATTATCATACAAGGGGATTACCGGGACCGCATCATGGAGATTTTAAAGGAAAAAGGGTTTTCCGTCAAACGCGTGGGAGGCTAGGAATGCGATTATATTTGGATAAATCTTCACAAACAAAAGACAATTTTCACCAATTATTTTTGTTTGGTTTGATTAAACGTTACTTTTAATGATTGAGAACCTAAACCACGAGCCGAATGAGTTCCCTTTTACACATTACCAATGGAGATCATTTTACGGAAAAATTAAACTCCTTACCCCTTAAAGGGGATATAATCACGTGGCGCGAGATGCTTTGCGAAGGTCAAACACTTACGAGCGTAGGGAGTGAGTCTTTTTGGAAAGCCCGCTTCGAATTTCTGCATAAAAACTACAAAGTATCCAAATCCTGGTTCATAGAAAAGACTTTAAAGGAGTATCGCTCCCTTTGTAATCACAAACAACAGGATGAAATCGTGCTATGGTTCGATTATGACCTGTTTTGCCAAGTCAATATGATTGCCGTGCTCAGTTGGCTAAAGACGCACCGAAAATATGCCCACATTTCTTTGGTCTGTACCGGTAAGGAAGATGAAACGGACACTATGTACAGCCTTCATGATCTTGACGACGAGCAATTGTTGAATCGGTATGAGAACAAAATCGAATTGAGCCAAGACGACGTGGAATATGCCGATTACGTTTGGCAACTCTACTGCAGCGATAATCCCATCCGTTTGGAAAATCTTTCGGATTACTCTGAATTCCAGTTCGATTATCTCTCGGGCGCAATTCAAGCGCATCTACATCGTTTTCCCAGTATTAAAAACGGACTCAATGAGATGGAGAATAACATCTTAAAGATGGCGGCAGAGCAGAAACCTGCCAACCGGCAACTATTTATGTCGGAAATACACAAAAAAGAGGCAATTCTAGGTTTCGGTGATATTCAATATGAAAGGGCGCTGGGCAGATTAAAACCCCTGTTTTCCTCATTTAAGCCCGTTCGGCTAACAAAAAAGGGTATAGAAATTCTCGAAAGCAAAACAAGTTACTACTCCTGCCTTCAGGACAATGACGTCTACTTGGGCGGCGCTCTCAAATACAACTTTCTCTACAATACAGCATCCAATAGGATCTTGAAATTATAGGATGACCTTACGTCCATCTGAACTTATTCTGAATCCCGATGGGAGCATTTATCATCTGAACCTATTGCCCGAAGATATTGCGGATACCATTATTACAGTTGGTGATCCCGAACGCGTAGCGGAGGTTTCCTCATTTTTCGATACCATTGCGATTAAAAAAGGTAAACGGGAATTTCTTACGCATACCGGCACCTTGAAAGAAAAACGCTTAACCGTTATCTCTACCGGAATTGGAACGGACAATATCGATATCGTTCTTAACGAGCTAGATGCCCTTGCCAATATTGATTTTGCAAACCGGATGATAAATGCAGAGAAGAAATCCCTCGATATTATCCGAATCGGAACTTCAGGAGCCTTACAGGCGGATATTCCCATTGACAGTTTTTTAATGAGCGAGTACGCCATAGGTTTTGACGGTCTGTTGTATTTTTATGAGAGTAGTTCTATCCAAGAGCCAAAAATGAGCCAAGCATTTGCGGTACATTCCAAATGGTCAGAAAAAAAAGCGGCGCCCTATGCCGTCAAATATGATGAAACTTTAGCGGAAAATTTTTTGTCAAATCGTATACGATTAGGCGTGACCGTGACTAGTACGGGATTTTATGGACCTCAAGGTCGAAGCCTTCGACTTAGCACGGATAAAGATGCCCTGATTGAAAAACTAGCTTCCTTTCAATACCATGGGCGAGTGATCACTAACCTGGAAATGGAAACTTCCGGCATTTACGGACTCTCAAAACTGATGGGACATCGGGCCGTTTCCATGAACTGTATTTTGGCGAATCGGGCTACGGGGGAGTTTTCTAAACAACCAAAACAGGCCATACGGGAACTTATTGCATATTGCCTTGAAAAAATTTGTGGGTAATATCCTTGGGAAATAACAAGCACCAAATGTCAAATTCCAAATCTCAAATCCCAAAAATGACATGGGAATTTGGATATTATTTTTTGGAATTTGCTAACTTTCATCTCTTATTTAAAAAATATTTTAATTAAAAACGACAAAATTCAATTGATGAAAAAAGTTAGGATAGCCGGAGTTCCAGAGCACTTCAACCTCCCCTGGCACATGGCCATCGAAGAAGGCGGTTTTGAGGATAGGGGCATTGACCTGCAATGGACGGAAGTACCAGAGGGCACAGGTAAAATGTGCAAAATGTTGGAGGATAGGGCAACCGATCTGGCCATCATTTTAACCGAGGGGATTACCAAGAGCATCGTAGCCGGAAATCCCGTTAAAATTGTACAGCAATACATCGCTTCCCCCTTACTTTGGGGTATTCATGTTGGCGCCAATAGTAAATATCAATCCCTATCGGATCTAAAATGCACGAAAGCCGCCATCAGCCGTTTAGGTAGTGGAAGCCATCTTATGGCTTATGTTAACGCACAAAAACAAGGCTGGGACAGCGATAGTTTACAATTTGAGGTCATCGACAATCTAAGTGGGGCTGTACAAGCCCTTACCGATGGCACCGCGGATTATTTTATGTGGGAACATTTTACTACAAAACCTTTGGTCGATAACGGAAGCTTTCGTCGACTGGGCGATTGCCCTACCCCTTGGCCCTGTTTTGTGGTGGCGGCCACGGATGATTTCATAAAGAAAAACCCCGGCACATTGAACCACATCTTGGAAATCATCAACACCTATACGGCCGAGTTCAAAGAAATTCCGAGTATTGACAAAACCCTCGCCAACCGCTATGGACAACAATTGGAAGATGTTAGGAAATGGCTATCGCTTACGGAGTGGAGTCAAGACCAAGTGTCCGAGGAAGCTATTGAAAATGTGCAGCATATATTGCGTACCCTAAAGTTAGTCAACACCTCTTTGCCTGCGAATAAAATTTTAGAATAAACCTACCAGACTATTGGTTGCACGCCAATTTTCCGAAGTTTTCCGTTCGCTTGGCTAAAGTGTTTGTTCCCGAACCAGTAGCCTCTGTTGGCGCTCAAGGGTGACGGATGGCCCGAAGTCAGAATATGATGCTTCCTACTGTCAATTAACGCGGATTTCTTTCTGGCAAATCCCCCCCAAAGCAAGAATACCACCTCCTCCTTTTTATCGGATAATTCTCGGATTACAGCATCTGTAAAGGTTTCCCATCCCTTTTTCTGATGGCTGCCCGCTTGATGGGCACGCACGGTCAAGGTGGCGTTCAGCAACAGCACCCCTTGTTCGGCCCACCGCTCCAGATTTCCGCTTTGTGGATAGGACATCCCCAAATCCGTTTCGATTTCCTTGAAAATATTGATTAAGGAAGGCGGATGCGGTACGCCATCCTTGACAGAAAAACAGAGTCCGTTCGCCTGATTCGGGCCGTGATAGGGATCCTGGCCGATGATGACCACTTTTGTTTTATCAAAAGGACTGTGGTCAAAGGCCGCAAAAATTGCCCTCCCCTCCGGATAACAGGTATATTGGGCATACTCCTTTTTGACGAAATCGGTCAAAGCGGAGAAATACGGCTGTTTGAATTCCTGCTTTAGCTGTTGTTTCCAACTATCTTCTATGTTTACGGGCATTGCGGCGGTTATTTGATTTTTTATAAAAATTAGACAAAGCTAATAAAAACTAGGATGTCCAACGGTACCTTGATCAGGGCTATCCCTTATTATTCATCGAAACATCCTAACCATAGAAAAACCCTGTACATCGAAACACCCTGTACATCGAAACACCCTGTACATCGAAACACCCTGTACATCGGAATCTCCTGTACATTGAAACTTCCTGACCGATATTAGGGGAGACGTATCTTTTGATCACCGATTCTCCCGTCAAAACCGTAACTTTGCCCTCGATTAAATTTTAAATGATAAAAATCCCCAAAAAAACGCTTCAAGACCTTGAATTTCATACGGTCTTACAACAAGTTGCCACCCGCTGCAATACGGAGTTGGGCAAGGCAAATGCTTTAGAGATACAGCCGATATCCGATTCTGAACTACTGCTTGAGCTGCTGGGCCAAACTTCCGAATATGTGTCATCCTTCACCAACGAGAACCGGATTCCCAATCATGGCTTTGACCTCATAGATAAGGAATTAAAGCTGCTGAGAATAGAGAATACCACTTTGGAAGTTCCGGGTTTCAGAAGAATAGGAAACATTTGCACCACGGTAGCAACCCACAAAAAATTCTTCAAAAAATTTAAAGAATACTATCCGTTACTCTTCAGGGCATCGGAAAGCGTCGCCGCTAATAGTGAGATTCCCTCAGCAATCGATGCAGTCATTGATAAGTTCGGTGAAGTGAAAGACAATGCTTCCGACAAGCTGTTCGGCATTCGTCGGGAAATGAACAAGGTAAAGGGAAAAATCGGACAAAGTTTCGCATCTGCTCTGAACACCTACAATGGTTCTGACTATTTGGACGATATCAGGGAATCGGTAGTCGAAAACCGCCGCGTACTCGCCGTAAAGTCCATGTACCGGAAAAAAGTAAAGGGTACGACCATGGGCACCTCAAAAACGGGGAGCATCGTCTATATAGAACCGGAAGCCACTTTAAGATACAGCCGCGAACTGAACAATCTGGAATTCGATGAAAAGGAGGAGGTACAGCGCATACTCCGTACCTTGACCCATCGCATTCGACCGTTCGCTCCCCTACTCTTCGAGTACCAAGATTTTTTAGCACATATCGATATTACGGCCGCCAAGGCGAAGTATGCCTCCGATACCAAGGCGTTGTTGCCGGAAATCAATTCCGAAAAACGCTTGTTTCTTCGTGATGCCTATCATCCTTTGCTTTATTTGAGCAATAAACGGAAGAACGATAAGACCTATCCGCAGACCATAGAACTGGAGGCGGAAAATCGGATTATAGTGATTTCCGGACCGAATGCCGGTGGAAAAAGTATTACCCTAAAGACAATTGGCTTACTTCAAGTGATGCTTCAGTCGGGAATGCTAATCCCCGTTCATGAAAGGAGTTCCGTATGTACTTTCAATCGGATATTGACCGATATCGGAGACAATCAATCCATAGAAAACCATCTGAGTACGTACAGTTATCGGCTCAAGAATATGAACCGATTTTTAAGGAAGTGCGATGCAGAGACCTTATTTTTAATCGACGAGTTTGGTACGGGTAGCGACCCTGAACTCGGGGGTGCATTGGCCGAGGCCTTTTTGGAAGTCTTCTATGAACGGGGCGCTTATGGAATAATAACCACACATTACGCCAACCTCAAAGCTTTAGCCGACGAACTCCCCCATACCACGAATGCCAATATGCTTTTCAACGGAGCAACCTTAGAACCTACCTTTCAACTGGTCTTAGGCGAGGCCGGGAGTTCCTTTACCTTTGAAGTAGCTCAGAAGAATGGTATCCCGTATGGCTTAATCAATAAGGCCAAAAAGAAAATTGAGCGGGGGAAAGTCCGTTTCGATGCCACGATAGCCAAACTACAAAAAGAACGTAGTAAAATGGCCCAGACAGGCTCACGCTTGCAGGAGGAGGAATTGAAAGCTAGGGAAGAAGCACAAAGGCTCGTAATGCTCAACGCCAAGGTCAAAACCAAATTGGAGAATTACCAAGAGCTGTATGACCACGACCAGCGGATGATTCTATTGGGGAATAAGGTGGACAAGGCAGCGGCCAAATATTTTCAGGGGAATAAAAAACGCCCTCTGGTGTCAGAGTTGTTACAGATTGTCGAAACCGAAAATAGCAAACGGAAGAAGAAATCCACTGCCGTTGCCAAGGCCGAACGCGTGAAAAATGACGAAGTGGCCCAAGAAGCACGAAATAAGGTCAAGAACATTCGGGAAGAAAAGAAAGTTGCTCAGAAAAAGGCGCATATCAAGGAAAAGAACAAACCCTTACCTATTTTTGAGATTGGTGACCGCGTTCGCTTGCAAGACGGTAAGGCCGTGGGAAGTATCGATTCCATCGAAAAGAAAAAAGCCATCGTCAACTACGGACAGTTTACGACACATGTGGGTTTGGAGCAGCTAGAGTTAGTGGAACGTAAAAAAGTTAAGGGTTAAGAGCTATGAGTTCAGAGTTGGGCAAAAATCAAGTTATCGCATCGGATAAGAAGTTAGTTCTCTTTGACGGCGTCTGCAACCTTTGCAACGGCGCTATTCAATTTATGATAAGGCACGACAAGGACGATACTTTCCGATATGCCGCCTTGCAAAGTGATATCGGCAAAAAACTGATGATGCAGCGGAATATCGATACCGAAAAAGTCGATTCCATAATTTTGATCGAGCCGGGAGTAGCCTATTACAATAAATCGGACGCCGCTCTGCAAATTGGCAAGCATCTAAAAGGCTACCGTACGATTTCAAGTTTATTACATTTGATTCCCAGTGGATTGCGAAATATCGTATATGATTTTATTGCCCGTAACCGGTACAAATGGTATGGAAAAAAAGAGGCGTGTATGATACCTACTCCGGAGTTGAAGGCGAAGTTTTTAGAATAAATCACCGAAAAACATATGCATGAATCGCGTATTTGATAAGACCGGTATATTTCGTAACCTCAGTAAGGTCATTATCTGCATATCCGTTAGATATTTTCGGTTTCGATGAACGACAAACTAAAAACATTGGCCACTATCGGATTTGTGTCAAAAGCTACGGTATATGCGATAGTCGGTGGCTTGGCCCTCATGTCCGCCCTAAATATGGGGGGCGAAAAAGCCGGACTTTTTGATAGTATCGAATTTTTGGAAAAACAACCGTTCGGCAGGTTTCTCTTGGCAATTTTGGGTATAGGCTTACTTTGTCTCGCCATATGGCGATTCGTTCAATGCGTTCAAGATCCGGAAGATATTGGTACCGGTCTAAGTGCTTGGTTCACGCGTTTGGGTCTATTGACCGCAGGATTCTTTTTTTTAGGATAGGGTGCATTTGCGATTTACGAGGTTTTTTGGAACGTTCCCGTCAATTTAAGCGGGGGTGAAAAATCCAAACTCTCAGGCGATTGGGGGAAATATATATTCATCGTATCAGGTTTATCCTTGGCCGGGAAAGCCGTTTTTCAATTTTTTATGGCCTATAAAGGCGGATATATAGACTTATTCTATTTTTCACCTTCCGCGGCCGATGCCACGCGCACTTTCGTAAAAAATACAGGACGGATAGGACTCATCTCGCGGGGCATAATAACCGGGGTCGTAGCCTATTTTTTCTTAAGTGCTGGGTTTAGGCTGAGTTTTAGGGGTTCTGAAGAAATGAAAGGTACGGAGGAGGCCTTTTCATTTATTGAAAATAACGCAATGGGATCATGGCTCTTGGGATTAGTGGCCATTGGACTGATATCCTACAGCGTACACATGTTCGCCATGGCACGCTACCGTAAATTTGATGGCTAGCTCGAACAGTTTCTTGTAGTGTTGTTATTCATAGGACAAGAATTATGGACTACGCAACATCCTCTAAATTATCGTCCCAATTCTTTACATTGGGCTTTAAGACCGAGCCTGTCGATTTAGCCACCATCATCGCTACCGTGGCATCGCCGGTAACGTTGACTACAGTTCTCAACATATCTAAAGGACGATCGACCGCAAAGATCAAGGCAAGGCCAATAGCCAGTTTGTCAGGTGGGAAACCGATGGATTCCAAGACAATCACCAACATAACCATGCCAGCGCCAGGCACCGCAGCTGACCCGATCGAGGCCAATAAAGCGGTCATTACAATGGTCAGCTGGTCGGCAAAAGTTAAGTCGAATTTCAAGGCTTCGGCAATAAACACGGCCGCAACGGCCTGATATAGACTGGTTCCGTCCATATTAATAGTAGCACCTACGGGCAGTACGAAGCTTGATATTTCTTTTTCCACCCCGATATGCTCCTCTACCCTTTCCATAGTGACCGGTAAGGTAGCTGCGCTCGAGCTTGTCGAAAAGGCCAATAAATGGGCAGGAAACATTTTTTGCAAAAAGGTCAAGGGATTATAGCGCGTGAACGTGCCCACGATTAAACTGTAAAAAACAATCATCAATACGAGCCCGAGAATTACAACGCCCGAATACTTTAAAAGGGCGAGCAGTATATCGGGGTCACCCGAGGAAACCACTACGTTGGCCAAAAGGGCGAACACGGCATAGGGTGCCGTCAACATTATCAAATCGACCATTTTAAGCACAACGTCATTAAGGGCATCAAAAAAATCTTTTAGGGGCTTTGAGCTTTTCTCCCCGATCAGTAACATTGAAATGCCTAAGAAGATGGTGAAAAAGATGACCTGTAACATAAGACTGTTATCGCTTAAGGCAGCGAAAGCGTTATCAGGGACCATATCTTCCAGAAATTGTAGGGGTCCACTATCATGTTGTTTAGAAGCTTCCTCCAATTTATCGGTAACCCCACGGTCTCCGGAATAGGTTTCGGTGAGCTTGGCAATGGTGGCCTCGGAAATACCGTTTCCGGGTTTGATGGCGTTTACCAAAAGTAGTCCGATCGTAATGGCCACAACGGTCGTGCAGATATAGATGATAATCGTACGAAGGCCGATATTACGGAATTTGGAAATATCCTTTAAATCGGAAATACCTTTGACCAGAGAGGCCAAAATCAAGGGAATCGCAATCAGCTTCAATAACTTGACGAAAATCGTTCCGAGCGGGTTGATCCAATCCTGTACAAATTCCCTACCCCAATCTACATAGGTCATTCCGAATCCGAAGAGGATACCGGCGACCATTCCGATCATAATCTGCCAATGCAGTTCAAGTTTACGCATATTAAAGTTGGTTTAGGATTGAAAGATACTGTTTTTTGGAAGGAAACGGGTAAGTTCGATTCAAGGAGGCCTTATTTAACCTTGATAGTTCGGTTCAACAGCATGTAATCTGCCAGAACCAAAGCCGTCATCGCCTCGACAATGGGCACGGCCCGTGGAACCACACAAGGGTCATGCCGTCCTTTTCCTTTCGTTGTAACCATGTTCCCCTCCTTGTCGATGGTCTCATACGGTTGGATAACTGTTGCTACAGGCTTGAAGGCTACATTAAAGTAAATATCCATGCCATTGCTTATACCGCCCTGTATGCCACCGCTATAGTTGGTCTTGGTAGTTCCATCTTGTTTGAACTGATCATTGTGTTCGCTGCCTTTCATTTGAACGCCCTCGAAGCCGCTGCCATACTCAAAACCCTTCACAGCGTTGATGGATAGCATAGCCTTGCCGAGCTCAGCATGCAGTTTATCGAAGACCGGTTCGCCCAAACCGATGGGCACGTTCTGTACGACGCAGGTAACGATGCCACCAATAGTGTCGCCTTCTTTACGTACTTTCTTTATATAGTCCTCCATTTTCGCCGCCGTATCAGGATCGGGACAGCGAACCGGGTTGGATTCCGTCATGCCTAAATCCAATTGGTGATAGGGGATGCCCATTTTCAGTTTTCCCACCTGAGAAACAAAGGCGTTGATTTTAATGGAGGATAAGAATTGCTTGGCAATCGCCCCGGCCACTACCCTACTTGCCGTTTCCCGTGCTGAGCTACGCCCACCGCCCCGATAATCGCGGAAACCATATTTTTGATCGTAGACGTAATCGGCGTGTGACGGCCGGTACGAATCCTTGATGTGGGAATAATCATGGGATTTTTGATTTGTGTTGTGAATGGCGAAACCGATGGGCGTACCGGTGGTCTTACCCTCAAAAATTCCGGAGTAAAATTCCACCGTATCCGGTTCCTTGCGTTGGGTCACAATGGCGGATTGGCCCGGTTTTCGGCGGTCCATTTCGTTCTGAATGGCATCGATGTCGATTTCAATGCCAGAGGGGCATCCATCTAAAACACCACCGATAGCCACCCCGTGCGATTCCCCGAACGTAGTCAGTTTGAAAAGATTTCCAAAAGTGTTTCCCGCCATGGTTTTTGATTATAATTTATAGGTTGTTACTATCGACTTGCCCACCGCTACTGCCACTGCGAACTACATCTTGGCCGCAAACCGCCTCGAAATGCTAGAACGCAATTTACGTTCATAATCCTCCTCCAGCCACTCCTTATAGTTTTTGGTGTTGTTCATGATGCAATAGGAATATTGGCGCACGCGATAGGCAATTTCTTCCTTGAGTTGCTTTGCGAGTATACGGGCGTCAAAAACATCCTCGGAATTTTCAACGCATATTTCCGCATGTTGTTCAATACTACGTTCGAGTACGATTTTGGACTTCAGACCCTGTGCAAAAACTTTCTTGTATTCCGCCTTAATATCGAATTCGATATTGGAAGATTTTTTGAACTTCTTTTGAAGCTGGGCGGGCATTTCGTAGACAAATTCCCGCTCAATGTCTTCATCATTCTTGATATTATCTAAATAAAAATCCGGAAAATGGAAGATTTCTTGCCAATCAATGGGCGCGTTCCACATCCCGAAGCGGGCCACGTTATTCCCCAGGTCAACCACGTTAAACTCATCCTTATTGGGTAAAATACGCGAGCCACGTCCTATCATTTGAAAATATAGCGTCAACGAACGGGTTGCGCGATTGAGCATGATGGTCTCCACCGTGGGTTCGTCGAAACCGGTTGTTAAAATGCTTACCGACGTCAAGATGGCATCAGGCGTTTCGGAGAACCAGGTCAATATTTCCTTGCGCTCGGTGGCGTTGTTTTTGTTATCGAGATGGCGAATGTTATAGCCGGCTTTCTTGAAAGTTTCGTAAACGTATCTCGAAGTGTTGATGCCATTGTTGAAAATCAGGGTCTTGGTCCCTTCCGCAATTTCCCGGTATGCGGCCAGCAATTTACCCAGCATGCTGTGATTTCCGTACAGCTCTTCGGAAGATTTGACCGTGTAATCGCCGCTGATGCCCAATTTCAGGCTTTGTAGCCCGACATCATATCTATAGACATTGGCTTTGGCCAAAAAATTCTTGCCTATCAGGGCTTCGATGGATTCTCCAACAATCAACTTTTGATAGTTGTCCTTCATCGGAAGCTTGATGTTCGAGCTTAACGGCGTCGCCGTAACACCGAGGATGGTGGAGTTCTTAAAATACTTGAACAGCTTGCGGAACGAGTTGTAATGTGCTTCGTCGATGATGACCAGACCGATATCCTTGATTTCTACCTTCTCTTCCTGCAATCGGTTGTTCAAGGTCTCGACCATTGCGACAAAACACATAAAATTGTCCTGGTCCGTAAATTCTTTGACTTCGCTGTTGATGACCTTGTTTTTCACCCCGAAACCCTTGAGCATTTTCGAGGTCTGTCGGCTCAATTCGATACGGTGGGTCAGCACCACGACTTTTTTACCTGTTTGGGAGATATAGCGTCGGGCAATTTCCGAGAAGACCACCGTTTTACCCCCACCGGTCGGCAATTGATAGAGAAGATTGCCGTTCGAGGTCTCTTTCAAGTGCTCGAATATGGTGCTCATATCCTCTTCTTGATAATCGTAAAGTGTCTTTTCGATGGTGTGGTTCTGTACTTTCAAGTAGGTCGTTATATTTGGTGCTCCCGCATAGGCATAAACGCTTTGGCACAAGTTCAATTTTGCAAAACTAAAGCAAATTTGCTTTTGGGCGAAATTTATTGGTCAGAATATGGATTTGGGAATTTAGGTATTGGTGCTACGGAGCTGGCGGCAAGAGCCTGGATGCTGCCAAAATTTTAAAAATTATTTGTTTTATTAGTAACCCTTCTCCCTAGAGATCTCGTTCATTAAGGGTTTATTCGCCTGCATACGTTTATAATTATCCAAAATTTGGGGAACGACAAACTTCGGCTCCGAAACACTTGCATAATGGGGGGTCATATGTATTTTTTTATGTTGCCAAAACGGATGCGAGGTCGGTAGAGGTTCTTCATGGTATACATCGAGTCCCGCGCCGGATAGATGTCCGTTATCCAACATTTCTATCAGGTCGTTATCTACCAGATGTCCTCCTCGGGCAACATTGATGACAAAAGCGTTTTTGGGAAGTTTCTTGAAAAGTGATGTATTTAATATACCGGTCGTTTTATCAGTTAAAGGTAAAAGACAGACCAGTACTTCGGAAGATGACAGAAATCCGGATAGTTCTTTATCTCCAGCAAAGGTTTCTACGTTTTGAATGGATTTATGGGAATTCGCCCAGCCCTGGACCTTAAATCCGAACCGTACCAAATCCTTGGCCAAAACACCGCCCAGCTCTCCAAGACCCATTATACCCACGGTAAAATCGGATATGCGATGGTAGTTTCTCGGCTTCCACACGCTTCGGGTCTGCTGTAGTTTATAGACATCCAGATTTTTGAGATGGCTTAGAATGACCGCCAACACGTGCTCGGACATATCTTCGGCCAACTTGGTATCGACAATACGCGTAATGGGAATGCCTTTGGGCACATCGGGGTCTTCGAAAATAAAATCCACCCCTGCTCCATTGGATGCAATCAATTTCAAATTGGGATACTCGCCCAAGCTACCTTCGGGATGTTTCCATACCAACGCCATTTCTATTTCGTTCTTTGGATGGTCTTCCAAATAGCTATACACCTTCAATTCGGGGGATTCGGCCTTTAAGGCCTCTTTCCAAAGCTCTATCTTACCATCCTGTCTTATAATTATCAGTGCCATTTTTTCGGTTAAATTTTGAAACTACATTCCTAGGATAAAAATAGTTGAATCTCAATCAATACTATCCATCACTCTCGAAAAACCTTCCCCGAACAACCAATCTTGATCCTGGGTTTCTTGATATATTTTAATGATTCTTTCTTTGAAATCAAATAGAAGTACGTTTACGGAAGTATACTGCACCGCTTGCTCGAAAGAATTCAACATACTTTTGAAAAAAGCATCCGGCACATTTCTATCCCTGGCGAAGGCTTGGGCAATTTCAAGATTGAAGACCATCACATCGGCGATAATATGGGGCTCAACCCCTAACTTGATAAAATGTTTGATATATTTTTGTGCGACCGAGCGCCTCGCTTTAGCCTTTCTACGATTTATAGGGAAGTATTCGTTCGATATTTTGGTCCTGGCTTCTTGTAACAGCTTATCCTCTTTGGGATTAAAGATGAAATCATAATATTCCTTGACCACGGGGAATCGACTATAAAGGTCGAGCAGCTGCTCTTCAAGGGCATCCTTCTTTAATTCCGATAGGTATTTTTTTAGTTTGCGCTTGCTCATTTATGGGTTTGTGGATTGCAATTTATCGAATTTATAGGTGTTTTGCCCAAAAGTCCTTAAACTTCTCATAAACATTGTATAACAATACTTACAACTTTTTGGAAAAGACAGAATTAAGCTGTATACTTCGGTCTTATAGAACTCCATAATCCAAAATGTACATATGAGGCAACTAAAGATTATCAAGCAGGTTACGAACCGGGAATCGAAATCGTTGGACAAGTACTTGCAGGATATCAGTAAAATCGATTTGATCAATGCCTCCGAGGAGGTAGAATTGGCGCAGCGAATACGTGCTGGTGATCAGCTCGCCCTTGAAAAATTGACCACTGCAAACTTGCGTTTTGTCGTTTCTGTGGCCAAACAGTACCAAAACCAAGGTCTAAAATTACCGGATTTGATTAACGAAGGCAATTTAGGATTGGTAAAAGCGGCCAAGCGTTTCGACGAAACACGCGGATTTAAGTTCATTTCTTACGCGGTTTGGTGGATTCGCCAGTCCATCCTACAGGCATTAGCGGAACAATCCCGTGTCGTTAGGCTTCCGTTGAACAAAATCGGTTCTATCAATAAAATTAAAAAGACGTTTTCCTATTTGGAGCAAGCTCACGAACGTCCACCATCCGCAGAGGAAATCGCCGCGGAATTGGAAATGACCGTAAGCGAGGTGAAGCAGTCCATTAAAAATTCTGGACGCCATGTATCTATGGATGCACCGCTACGGGAAGGAGAAGATTCCAACCTTTACGATGTTTTGCGCTCAGGAGAATCACCAAGACCGGATAAATTGCTGATGCAACAGTCCCTTAACACAGAAATCAACCGTGCATTGGAGACCTTATCCCCAAGGGAAGCCGATGTAGTAAAACTATACTACGGTATCGGCGACCAACAATCCATGACCCTTGCGGAAATCGGACAGACCTTTGACCTGACCCGTGAAAGGGTAAGACAGATTCGGGAAAAGGCGATTCGGAAACTGCGTCATAATTCCAGAAGTAAACTTTTAAAGACCTATTTAGGATAAAATGCCGTGCGCTCTGCGCAGTACGCTTTTCGCAATTGGTTATATTCCATGTAAATAGCGGCAGAATATGCCTAATGTTGCATCAAGGTTGAGTTTGAAAAAGAAAGGAGGCCCAATCAAGGCCTCCTTTTCTAAACATCTAATTCACTAAAAACATCTAATTCACTAAAAACAATTAAACACTAAAACACTAAGAATAATTTAATCTGCCGATTTCTTCGCTAGAAAGAATATCGTTGAGGGTTGCGATAAAATTTAGGTAATCTGCATTTTCGGGATTTTGATTTGCCATGACTGTAGGTTTTAAAATTGGGGATTTGGGTTTGGGACTTAGAGCATATACAAGCGCTACATATAATCCAACTCGACCAATTCGTTTAGACTTAAGATTTCGTTCAGGTCTTGTAAGAAGGCTAGGTACTCTTCTCCGTAAGTGTCGTAAAGCATAAGATGCGTAGGTTAAGTTATTGGATTAATTTAAGATTTCGGTTGCGATTTGGGCCGCACTATTTGTTTGATGAAGTAAACTTATTTATAAAGCGCGACGGATACAATAATTTGTGGTGTAACCCTAAAATTTTGTTGTAAAAGTTGTTAATGGATAGTCGTGGAGTATAATTCTTGGATTGTTAAGTAAACTTTTGCCGGTACTGCTATTCCATTTTAGCTGGTTGTAACAATAAGCCTTTCTGCACTACGTTACATTGATAACGTAATCTCTATCCCAAACATGACAAACAAGAAGCGGAATTTTATACCTGCATCGGTATGTAAGCTGTTATATCTTATTATATACATAAGTACAGTATATAGCACTCTTGCCAAAACAATTCCTAGTCCTGTTCGTCACGCACCCATAGCTGCAGAACAAATTATGCTGAATAGCAATAGTTTTACCGCTCAAAAGCGCAGTAATTTTTCTGTGGGAGCCGTTACGGAGCAAACTGAACGCGGACTCACCATCATCCATTTCAATACCCATAAAAAAATCGAATTTCGTACTTTCGATACCCATTCCAGCGAAGAGGCTGCGGCCGAACTACTGGAAATATTGGCACGTATGCTAAAAAACAATACGGTATTCGCAATCTTAGCGCACGATTCGGCGGCAAAAAGTTTGATAGGCCAAACCGCCTCCCTTTCGAAACTAGGTTTTTTGCAATTATCCACTTTAAAAAGTAGGCAGGCCTACATCATGCATAATTTAAAAGGCAGTATTTACGAAGCGATCGATGAAGTAAGCCTTTCCGAGACCATTGAGATCCCAACAAATATTGCGGACGATGAGATCTACTTTCCTAAAATCCGATACGAATTCGAGCCTAATAACAATCGCTACATCGCCCATGCCGGCGGCGAGGTGAACGGCATCAAATCAACTAACTCCCTTCAGGCACTCGACGAAAACTATAAAAAAGGATTCCGTCT
>RCMY010001289.1_pt1 | contig 23943 bp, 32 predicted proteins | sample 2041341 | NCBI WGS metagenome assembly RCMY01 (sample SAMN09708234, study PRJNA481090) | Marine sediment metagenome, whole genome shotgun sequencing project.
AACTACATAAAATTGAGGCCGTTTCCTTTTGCTTTAACGAAACGGGTCCCTCGCGCTACTCGGGATAAACTCCGCAAAAAATCGCAAGCCCGACGCCTCCTCCAGCCCGCCTTTTCCTGTAGAGACGGCGGAATCCATGCTTTTTTCATAAAACGGCCGAGCGCGCAGTCGCCCCCCCCAAAAAAACTTGCCCCCGGCCGTAAATAAATTGCGATTGTTTGTTGACAAGAATGCGGATTGCGTTTAAACACGTTGTTCGGCAGCAGGGAAATGACCTGGATGCGGAACGGCACAGGCCGGGCGGAGCAATCCCCCGTTCTGTCTTCAATAAAAAAATTATTGGGCTGTCGTTCAACTGGCAGGACGGCGGATTCTGACTCCGCTAATCTAGGTTCAACTCCTAGCGGCCCAGCCAAATGCGTCCCCATCGTCTAGTGGACCAGGACACTGGCCTTTCACGCCGGCGACAGGGGTTCGAATCCCCTTGGGGACGCCAAATTTGGGTATCAAGAAGAGCGGCAAGGTGTAAAAAACCTTGCCGCTCTTGCATTTCCAGCACCAGTTGGAATCCCCAAGTCCAGCCAAATCCAGGGGCAGCCAAAAGCTTTGTAGGTATTTTTGTGGGTATCGAAACGTGTTATTGCGGCCCGATACCCACAAGATAACATGCAGAAATAGCTAATTATTTTTGTCAGTGTGGGTATCTTGCAGTCCAACCACGACCAAGGAGTACCCATGCCTCTCACCGATACCCAAATCAAGAATTTGAAATCCCCCGGTACGCCCAAGAAATATTTTGACGGCGGCGGGCTGTTCCTCTTCGTTTCCGCCACCGGCAGCAAGCTTTGGCGCATGGCTTACCGCTTTGAACGGAGGGGAAAGCTCCTGAGCTTTGGCGAATACCCTGCCGTATCCCTCAAGGATGCTCGGGATCGCCGCGAAGAAGCCAAAAAACTGCTGGCCAACGGTATCGACCCCGGCGCACAGAAAAAGACCGTCAAAGCCGCGCAGCTTTCCGAGGTCAACGACACCTTTCGGAGCGTCGCACTGGAATGGCACGACACCAGAACGGCCGACTTCACGGAAAAGCACCGGGGAACGGTCATGTACCGCCTGGAGAAATACATCTTCCCCATAATCGGCAACCGGCACATTGCCAGGATGGAAGCGCCGGACATTCTGGCGGTTGTCCGTCCACTCGAACACAAGGGGCAAAATGAAACCGCCCGTCGCATGTTGCAGATCATCAGCCAAGTTTACCGCTATGCCGTGATCACGGGCCGCGCCAGGCGAAACCCGGCCACCGACCTACACGGTGCCTTGAAACCTCGCAAAACCGTTCACCGTGCGGCCATCACCGAACCAGTGAAAGTCGGCCAGCTTTTACGCGACTGCGATAACTACGAGGGATATTTCCCCATCGTGTGCGCGTTGCGGCTGACTCCGCTGGTGTTTGTGCGCCCCACGGAACTTCGCGCCGCCGAATGGAGCGAGTTCAACCTTGAAGGGCAAGAATGGCGCATCCCAGCCGCCCGCATGAAAATGAAGCAGGTGCATATCGTGCCGCTGTCAAAACAGGCGGTGAAAATCCTGGAAGAGTTGAAAGAGTTTTCCGGCAGCGGCAAATATCTCTTCCCCTCCATCAGAACGGAGACCCGGCCTCTTTCCGATGCCACCATGCTCAACGCTTTGCGCCGCATGGGCTACGCCAAGGACGAAATGTGCACACACGGCTTCCGCTCCACCGCCTCCACCCTGCTCAACGAGCTGGGGTACAACCGGGATTGGATCGAGCGCCAGCTTGCCCACGGTGAGCGTAACGACGTACGGGCGGCATACAACTATGCGGAGTATTTGACGGAACGTCGAAAAATGATGCAGGAGTGGGCCGATTATCTCACCAAACTGAAAGCGAGCAAATGATCATCCCTCAGAGAGGGTCTTGACGTAACTACAAAACGGAGTTACATAATGAATATGGAATTCGAGTGGGATGAAGCCAAGCGCCGGAGCAATCTGGAAAAGCACGGCGTTGATTTCGTGGACGCCGCGCTGGTTCTGGCCGACGCCCCGCTCATCCTGGAAGATGCACGGCGCGATTACGGGGAACAACGCTGCCTTGCGCTGGGAGAACTGCACGGCCTGCTCTTTGTCGTGGCTTTCACACTCCGCGACGGAGCTTTCCGCATCATTTCAGCCCGCCGCGCCAACGCCAGAGAAAGGAGGCATTATGAAGCGCTCATCAAATAAGCCGTCTGCACCGGGAACTCCGGCGACCCGCATGACCCTGCGTGACGCCCAGGCCGCCGCCTCGAAAACGGACTGGCAGCGTCTGAAAGATATGCCTGACGAGGAAATCACTCGTGCCGCCGAGGCGGATGCGGATAATCTGCCATTGGGCGACCCTTTTTTTGAAACCGCCCGCCGTTTGCCTCCATCCGCTCTGCTCAAGGAGGCCAAGCAGCAGATAACCCTGCGCATAGACGCCGAGGTGCTGGAATGGTTTCGCGCGTCCGGCTCCGGCTATCAAAGCCGGATGAACGCGGTATTGAAAGCCTATGTACAGACGCATGGCGGACACGGCCAGTTATAAGCAAGCGATTGCAATATCATTAGGGCGGCACGGCTTTATGCAGCGCTACACTTCCCCGTGGGGTGTCACTCACATAAACCGCGCCGCCCTTTTCTTGTGCTTTTGGTGGGCTATTATCGTTCAAGCAAGGCTGGCTCCGCCCAAGGAAGGCCGAAATTGAGAAATTACAGAGCCTAAAAAATTATACACAATAATTACCTGGCGTTACCTGCAATCTGCAAATTTATTTTGCGTCTTTTTGTCAAAAAAATTCTGCTTACTTTTTATATAGTTACAAAAAGCAGCGGATTGTATTGGACGATATTGTACAAGCAAACCGGAAATAATGACCGGTTTACTTTAATTAAATCGTATATATAGTGCTCTGTAAGCGGATAAATCACAACTTCTCCGGTTTAACCGCGACTTCAACAACCCAGAAAGCCCTGCGCTTCATAACTGAGCGAGCCCTCGAGCCCCTTGACCCCGGTGTCCAAGGCGCTCTTTTTTTCGTTCTTTTAACCGCGCGAGGCTTTTTATGTCACAGAAACAATCGTCCATACCCACTTTCGGCTTTCTTCGTCTGCCCCAAATCCTTGCCATCATCCCCATCAGCAAAAGCGCATGGTGGGAGGGATGCCGTACCGGCCGCTTCCCCAAACCGGTAAAGCTCGGCCCCCGCACTACCGTGTGGCGGGCTGAAGAAATTGCCTCATTCATCAATAACACGGGCATTCAGTGCGAGACTGACGGTCATGACCAATGCTAGCCGTGACGATCTCATAGAGGACATGGCTATTGTCGAAGTCGGCAAGGTGTTGGAGGCCGTGCGGAGGTATGGCGCGTATTCCAGTGTTGTTTTTGACGACCCGGTGACGCAGGCCGTTATCATCCGTTCTTACGGAGAATGGCCGGGGCTTTGCTCCGAGTGTGACGCGAAAGATTTCCGCCGGGAGTTTGTTCGCACTTGGGTGGCATACTTCCGCCAAGGCTTACAAGGAGTCGGCCATTTGGCCGGTACCGTTGAAATCACTAACCGCAGCAACGGCTTTTATGACCACATTCCGCCGCCTGCATTGATAGGTGAGCCGGAAAAGGCCATGGCTGTGCTTGAAGCCGCCGAGAGACACACCTCTATGAGCAGCAAACCAAAACTGAAGCCGGGCACATCCGGAGCTGCCCGCGTGGAGTGTTACGCATGTTATGATGATGTCGAGACCTTACTAGCTCAGGGATATAACGTAAAAAGCGTGTATGAACACATGAAAGAGTATGGGCGTGTGACGTGCAGCTATATGGCCTTTTCTGACAATCTGCATAACAGAAGGCGGCGGCCATGAATACGAGATTGAAGGTCACCCCCAGCAGACCCGGATCGGCGCGTGTGGAGTTCTTCGCCTGCCGTGAAGATGTAGAAGCCATGCTTGCCAAAGGGTACAATGCCCGCATGGTTTATGAGGCCATGAAAGAGCAAGGTCGGGTATCATGCAGCTATTCCGCTTTTTGCGACTATGTACGCGGCGGCGGTAAGCGCCTACATTCCAAGAAGAACCGTAAGCTTTCGCCTGTTATGCCACCAGTGAAACCGGGAGGGCCGCGCATCATCGGCGCGGAAAAATCCAACGCATGTCCGGATCCCAGAAACATGCGTATTGAAGACGCCATTTAGCGGATCGCTGAATTCCATCTCCAAAGCTCACCACTGCCGCCCATAAGAGACGCAGCTATTCACGGGATAGTACACTTTGCCACAGGACTGCCTACAACCAACGTGCCCCAACGCATACCAACGCCAATGGGGAAGATGCGTCAGTTCTGTCACATAGCGACACTATCCGGTAATTGCTCTGGGAGGCAGGACAGAGGAGGTGACGCCACCTCCTGTCCTGCCCTCCGGGGGCAAGCGGGCGTTGCCCGCTTAGGAAAGGCCGCTTATTCGCATCCTTCGGACGCTCAACGCAAAGGCGAGGAGAAGACAAAATGCCGTCCAAGAAAAAACGCCTGCCGGTCTACCTGACCGATGAAGAGTATGCGGAAATATCCGCGTCCGCCGCCAGGGCGGGCATATCCTGTTCCAAGTTCGCCAGGCTGGTCTGCACCGGCACCCCTGTGCCGACCCTGGAGCATAAACAGGCCGTACAAGAAATCATCAAGGCCCGCGCCGACCTCGGCAGGCTCGGCGGGCTGCTCAAGCAGGCCATCGCGGCGGACGGCGACAAAATTATTATCCAGCGCCTGCTCCGGGAAGTGGACGCCGGGATGCGGGAGTTGAAAGCCGCCGCCATGAGGATTCGATGATCAGCAAGCACGTCGGCTACAAGGCCGCGCACGACAACTATGGCGCTCTGGCCCGCTACATAGCCGACGCCGGGCACGAAGGCGAAAAGTGCCTTGCGAGCTGGTGCGCCGGATGCGAGGCGGACGACGATTACGAGCTTGCCATTATCGAGGCCCAGGCCGAGCAAGCCCTGAACACCCGCAGCCAGAAGGAAAAAACCTACCATCTGCTGGTCAGTTTTCGTCCGGAAGACGAGGCCAAACTTACCCCGGAGGCTTTCAAGGCCATCGAGGAACGCTTTTCCGCCGCTCTCGGCTTCTCCGAGCATCAGCGACATTGCGGCATCCATAAGAATACCAATAACATTCACATGCACATAGCGTACAACATGTTGTCTATAGAATGATTCTACGTTATCCAGATTTGTATATAATTAATGTAATTTCAACATGTTAGAATACAACTAAGGGTAATTTAATCCAATGACAACCATTGGAGAACACCCCAAATGGGGGTCAATTAAGGGTGTTACAAAATTTTTTAGGGTACTATTTTTATGGAGGATACCCCCATGGCACGACTGGTAAAACCGCTGACGGCCACTCAGGTCCAGAATGCGAAAGCTAAAAAGACGATGTACAAACTCTTTGATGGCGGTGGCCTATTTTTACAAGTTACCCCGGCTGGTGGCAAGCATTGGAAGCTGAAATACCGCAAGGAAGATGGCAAGGAAGGCTTGTTGTCGTTCGGTGCGTATCCTGATGTCACTTTGGAGCAGGCCCGAAAAAAGCGTGATGAGGCGCGGACACAGAAAGCGGCGGGCATTGACCCTGCCGAAGCCAAGCGCCGTGAAAAGTTGGAGCGCACCGACAGAGCCAAAAATACCTTTGAAGCGGTTGCCCTGGAGTGGATGGAGGTGCACGGCTCGAAAGTGGCGGAAAAATCCTTGCGTTCCTATGAGCGCGTGTTGGAGAGATACGCCTTTCCATTGCTGGGCAAAATGCCGGTGAACAGCTTACGCTCTCCTGATTTTCTTGAGGTCTTGCGCCGTGTTGAGAGCATGAATCACTTGGTGTCTGTGAAATTTCTATATACGGCATGCAGCTTGATTATGCGCTTTGCCGCCGCAACAGGCCGGGCTGACTTTGATCCGCTTCCAGCTTTGCGGGGAAGTCTGAAAAAACGTAAGACCCAACACTTTGCAGCCATAACAGAACCGAAGGAAGTCGGACGTATGCTCAGGATGTTGTGGGAATATCGTGGCACCTACGTCATTGCCACCGCGTTGAAAATTGCTCCATATCTGTTTGTGCGTCCCGGCGAATTGCGTAAAGCGAAGTGGGAAGAGATAGACTTTGATGCCTGTGAATGGCGCTACACCGTAACCAAAACCAATACGGCACACATTGTTCCTCTTGCGCCGCAGGTCATGTCGTTGTTGCGTGAATTGCATCCCCTGACCCAACACAAGGAATATGTATTCCCCAGCCTGCGGGAGGCGCGGAAGCCCATGAGCCATAGTGCCGTTCTCTATGCTTTGCGCGGCGCGGGCATCGGCCCGGACGAACTGACTTCGCACGGATTCAGAGCCGTGGCCCGTACCTTACTCGATGAGGTGCTCGGCGAACGCTACGACCTTATCGAGCACCAGCTGTCGCATACGGTGCGTGACCCCAATGGACGGGCCTATAATCGTACCCAGCATCTGCCGGAACGCCACCGCATGATGCATCGCTGGGCGACTTATCTGGATAGCCTTCGGGCAGGCAAGGACGAGATACCGCCTTTTGAAGTTGGAGCTTAGCGCCAGAGGCAAGGCTGTTCGATTTTCTTTTTATGGATGTGACGTCCAACAAAATCCCCTGCGTAGTCTTCCGGCTACACTGGGGATTTTGTTGGTGATTGTATTTTGGGACGTTTTGAGGCATATTCCCCATAGGTGCTGATAACACCTTTATCCAGAGGCGGACCCGCCGCCGACACATGCGGAAGCCGCGCTTGCCTTTTGGCAGGCGTTGCTTGTCTCTACGCGTATGGTGTCGGGAGTGGGTGAATACAATACCTCGCTTGCGGGGAAATAAGCCCGCCGTCCTCTGGCGGTTATCAGCTCCCGGCAATTTGCTCTTTTTTGTGGTGTTTTCGAGCAGTTGCCAACCAGCAACGCCGGAGGGCCACCATGACCGAAGCACCCGCCGCATACGGAAATATTCTCCCTACTAGCCAGCTAGATACCAACACACCCTTGGAGCGTGTTTTTGCCGCTGCTGGATGCCGTACCCAGGCGGAACTCGCCGCCTTTTTGGGTATCCGGCAATCCTCCATATCCGATGCCAAGAAACGCGACTCTATCCCCGCTGAATGGCTCCTTAAATTACTACGCATGAAGCAAATCAACCCTGAGTGGATACTGTCCGGCGTTGAAGCAAAATATCTTGGGGTAGTAAATGCCGCTCCAAGCATGCCGCATGTGGTCAAGGTAGTGGAAGTCAAACCGCCTGCGGCCTGCTCCAGCCAAGAGCTTTTTACCGAACTGGTGAGAAGGGCCATGCAGCCTTTGGACTCTGAAACTGTACAAAGAGAAGTTGCGAAAACTTGGCAAACAATATCCACCTTGGATATAGGTAAAAAAAATAGCAGATAATGAAGCTTGCTGGTTGATAAAAATTTGATACCCAAGTCACATAGTCGGTGTATTTTATACATTTCACTACGGTAGTTTTTGTTTGCTCCTCCAAAAGCGCTGCGCCAACTGCCGCGTCATGGCTCTGGATCCTTTTTTAGTGTCTTTCCTAATTTTACAACACATAGCGATTTACCCCTCCATCAATTAAGCGTATACTTAATTGATGGAGGGGTTATGGTCTCGCTGCTTAAAATTTTAAAGGCATTAGCCGACGAAAATCGTCTTAAAATAGTTGAGCTTCTTCTGCTGCATAATCCGTGTGTTGGGGCTATTGCCATGCATGTTGGTATTTCAGAAGCCGCAGTTTCGCAGCATTTGAAAATACTTAAAGATGTCGGTTTATTGGATGGGGAAAGATGTGGGCACTTCACGCATTACCGTATTAACCAAGCCTCTCTCAAAGAACTGGGAGAATCACTCGCGCATTTTTCTAACACAGAAAGAAGCAGTTGCATGAAAAAAGCGGGTATCTGTCCACGTAAAGAATGTCCACGCCGCCAAGCCAGGGCAGAAGGGGCAGGCCTATTGCCTCTTTTTTGCCAAGGCACAGGCAAACACAAACAAATAAGCAGTAAGCAGGGCTGATTCGATACTGGCAGGCCAATAGTAGATACCACCGCTGGGAGCGGTGTTTCATTTATAACGTGTAAATAGATTATGTAACCAGGAGAATTTTATGGCAAAGCGTATACTTGTCATTGGCGCGGTGGCACTCGGCCCCAAAGCTGCATCTCGTTGCAAACGGTTGATGTCGGACGCGGAAGTCACCCTTATTGATCAGTCTAGCCGTATTTCTTACGGCGGCTGCGGTATCCCTTATTTTATTTCCGACGAAGTAAAGAATGTCTCGGAATTGCAGGCTACACCCTATGGGGCTGTTAGAAATGAGCAATTCTTTGAAAATCATAAAGACATTAAAGTACTTACAAATTGTCGCGCCACGCAAATCAACAGAAAAGAAAAAACTGTCACAGTACAGAAACTCGTAGACGGTTCATCGTCAACGCTCCCCTATGACTCTCTGGTGCTGGCGCTGGGCAGTTCTCCAAACAGGCCACCTATTCCGGGCATTGAATTACAAGGAATTTCAGCGGCTACCAATCTTGATGAAGCCGAATACATTAAGAATGCCCTTGTCGGCAAAGGTGTTTCCCATGCCGTTGTTGTGGGTGGCGGGTTTATTGGCCTTGAACTTGCCGTTGCCATTGGTGAAATGTGGGGAATTCCTACCAGCGTGGTGGAAATTGCTCCACAAGTTTTACCGAACTTTCTTTCACCAAGCTTTGCCCGCATGGCGCAACAAGACTTGGCCTCCAACGGTATTACCGTTTACGCCGATGAAAAAGTCTTGCGCTTTGAAGGTGAAAATGGGCGGGTAAACAAAGTAGTAACCAATAAACGTGAAATACCGGCGGAGCTGGTAATCATGTCAGCCGGAGTACACCCAAACACGGATATTGCCAAAGAAGCTGGCCTTAATGTTACTGAAAAGGGTCTGCTTATAGTGGATGAATACATGCGCACCTCTGACTCGGATATTTATGCGGGAGGCGATTGCGTCACTATCCCTAACCAAGTGACTGGAAAGCCGGGCTGGTACCCCTTGGGATCAATGGCAAACCGGCAAGGTCGTGTTATCGGCACCAATATATTTGGTGGTAACGCACGGTTTAATGGCGCTGTGGGTGCATGGGGTGTTAAACTGTGTGCATTGAATGCGGCAGGGGCTGGTCTGACTCTTGACGTGGCACTGCGCGAAGGCTTTGATGCTATAAGTGTTCAAGTTGTTCAGGCAGATCGCGCACACTTTTTCCCTTCCAAAGCGCCCATGTCCATGGAGCTTGTTGTTGATAGAAAAACAAGACGCGTTCTTGGTGTCCAGGGTGTCAGTCCGGCAGGAGATGCTCTTGCCGCACGCGTTAACCCTGTTGCGGCACTGCTTTCTCATAAGGTGGATGTTGAAGAGATATCCAACCTGGAAGTGCTGTATTCGCCTCCCTTTGCTTCGGCCATGGACATTATCAACACACTTGGCAACGCGGCAGACAACGTGCTTTCCGGCAGCTATAAGCCCATGACGCTTGAAGAATTCGATGCGGCTTGGGCAAACAGGGAGAAGGAAGACTTTTATCTGCTTGATGCCCGCCCCAAAGCAATGGGTGCGGCTTTCGCTGAAAAGTTTCCAGGTCGCTGGAACAATATCCCGCAAGATGAAGTCACAAAACGTTTGGCTGAAATTCCTGCTGATAAGCCCATCATAATCACCTGCAATACTGGTTTGCGAGCTTATGAGGCTCAGCTTGTGTTGACACATGCGGGCAGAACAAACACAAAAGCCGTTTTCGGTGGTGTTACCGCTTCCGCACGTTATGGCTCAAAATTTTAAGTCGCAAGCAATCCCCTGTGAGGAGTACCTCCAGGGGATTGCAAAATATATTTTTTACTGCAGATAGTTGCTATCAGTGTGTGCAGCTCTGAGGGAAAAAACATGAAGAAAGTAGGAATTATCCGGTGTCAGCAAACGGAAGACATGTGCCCCGGCACTACAGATTTTAAATGTGCTTCGGAAGGGAAATTGGCTTTTGAAGAGCTTGGCCCTTGTGAAGTGATAGGATTCGTCAGTTGTGGAGGATGCCCTGGAAAAAGAGCGGTTGCACGCGCAAAAATGCTTAAAGATCGCGGAGCGGAGGCTATCGTTTTGGCCTCCTGCATCAAGAAAGGCAACCCTATTGGTATGCCATGCCCTCATTTTGAAGCCATGCGTAACGCTATTGTGAAAAAGATAGAAGATACACCGCTGATAGACTGGACGCATTAGCGAACAGCAGATGAAGAATCTTGTATGTAACTTGTTTAATTAGTTGCTTTATTGAGACTGATTTTGGAGTGACAATGGACGACTTTAGCTTGTTGATAGACCTGCACATTGATGGAGAGAGGCAAGGCCCTGGCGGTGATGAGCAAACAAAGCGTGCAATTTCCCTTGCAGGCTTATCCGGAACGGAAAGGCTTACAATTGTGGATATGGGATGTGGGACAGGCGCATCGACTCTTGTTCTTGCACAAGAGCTTAACGCGGCAATAACGGCTGTTGATTTTTTGTCTGAGTTTTTAGAGCGGCTGGATGAAAAAGCTCAAAAAAAAGGAGTTGCACACAAGATCACCACTCTTGCAGTGCCTATGGAAGAATCATTTTTTGAAGATTCTTCTGTTGATGTCATATGGTCAGAAGGGGCAATTTACAATATTGGGTTTGAAAAAGGAATCCGTGATTGGCATCAGTATCTTAAGCCCGGCGGTATTCTTGCCGTTTCTGAATTGACCTGGCTGACGGATACCCGCCCGGAAGAATTATCCCGTCATTGGTACAACGAATACCCAGAGGTTGCAAAAGCCTCGGAAAAAGTGGCACACTTGGAGCGGAATGGTTACACCCCTCTGGGATATTTTATTTTGCCGGATTCATGCTGGATGGATTCATATTATACCCCAATGCAGCAGCGGTTTACGTCTTTTCTAGGCAAACATAATTTTAGCAAAGAAGCCAAAGAAATTGTTGCATCTGAAGAGAGGGAGATTTCTCTTTATCAGCGTTACAAAGAATTTGTAAGTTACGGATTTTATATTGCCAGGAAAAATAAGCAGTAGTAGCCCTGCTTACGTCTTTTCATTCTCCCGCAGAGCACCTTTTTCAAAATGCAAGGTCTTCACGGGACAGGCTTCTTCACACTCGCCACAACGAATACAGTCTTTTGAAAACAGCGTTTTGGGCAAGGTGTTTTCAGTTTTTCCCTTGATAATGGAAAGATGCATGGGGCAAGAGCGTTCGCATTTTTTACAGCTTTTGCAGGTTTCCGGGTCTATTTCAAGGTGGTACTTATCGCCGCCGAGCCAACTTTGGATGGTTCCCATAGGGCAGATGGCACACCATGATCTGGCGTTCCAGAAGAAAGCGATAATAGCCCCAAAAGCTGTTGTGACAAAGCATACCAGCCAGAAGACGAATCCCCAGTGTTGCCAGCTTCCCGGATCACGGCTGCCGTTTATCCCGACCATACAGAGCAGAAAGAGTAATACGCCAATCCGCACTTTAGTCGATTTTGCCCAGTCGGGCATGGGCTTGTTGGGACTATATTTGCTGATAATACGCTCAAGAAAGCCGCCGCGCGGGCAGAGGTTGCCGCAGAACCAGCGCCCCGCGACAAGGCCGGAAATAAAGCCGCCGATCATGGCTGCCAGTACAAGATAGCCAAGTATGGGGAACTTCCAGCCAAGCGTAAGAATAAGAATTGTAATAGAGGCATAGAACCATTGCAGCCTATGCCGGGTTTTCATTGTGGAATACGGATGTTTCATAAGATTTATTTTTGTATGGTAAGTCCCGCGTTATCTAGGCACGGTTTTATTTTAGCTGTGCTATTAGTTCCCGCAAAGCGTTGGCCTGCTTCGCAAGGGAGGCAATTGCTTGTTCGGCAGCATGCATATTATCAGTGGTCTGGGCGGATATCTGGCTTACCTCTTCCACCGCGTTGGTAACATGATAGCTGGTGGCAGATTGCTCTTCAGCCGCCGTTGCAATGGCTTGTACCTGATCCGCCGCCGCTTCGACCAAGGCAACAATGCTGGTCAGCCTGGATGATGCTTCCTGTGCAAGTTTAGCCATATTGGTAATTTGCGTTGCCGTTACATCGACTTGCTGAACGTTGGCAGACGTTTCATTTTGAATGCCAGAAAATAACGGTACCAACTTCTTTGGTCGCTTCCATGGTTTTTTCTGCCAACTTGCGAACCTCATCTGCCACAACGGCAAAGCCCCGGCCCGCTTCTCCAGCGCGTGCCGCTTCAATGGCGGCGTTCAAGGCCAAAAGGTTGGTCTGGTCTGCAATATCATTAATAACGCCGATTATAGTTCCAATACCTTCTGTTTGCTTATCCAGCTCCATCATGCGCTCTTTCAACTTATCCGCATTTTCTGTGACAGCGTGTACCGTCTGCATAACTTGCTCAACGGCCTGAGCGCCTTCCATAGCCATTTCCTTGGCCTGAACGGTCGTGGTGCTGGCCTGTGAAGCGTTTTGCGCCACCGACTGGATGGTGTTGTTCATTTCATTCATGGCTGTTGAGGTTTCGCGCACTCTGTCACTTTGCACCTCAGCGCCTCGACTGGCTTCCTCTATACGTATGCTCATATCTTGTGTTGACGCGGTAACTTCTCCAGCAATGACATTGGAGGAGTCTGCCACTTGATGCATTTTTGCCTGTTGTTCTTCCGCCAATTTTTGCTTTTCGACAATCTCTGTCATATCTGTCCATATAGCTATAGAGCCAAGCAACTCCCCTTGGGTGTCGAAAAATGGAGCAGATGAAACCGCAGTGTGGTAGTGCTTATTTTTTAGATTGGTATATTCAATAACAGCGGAAAGAGGCTTGCGTTCACGCAACGCTTTGGAAGTAATGGTATCTCTGTCTTTGTCTCGCGCTACAAGTTCACCGGAAGTAAGGCCAATAGCATCTTGAATAGAACCATCAAAACCAAGATAATCAAGCATTGCCTGGTTGGCCTGTGTAATTTTGTTATCAGGCGAGGCAATAACATAAGGCACGGAAATTCCTTCCAGCACGCCACGGGAAAAAGCCAGTTCCCGGCCCAGATGCTCCACGAGCTTTTTGATATTACGCGCGACAATACCAAGTTCGTCATCTGAGTCGGGAAGGTTGAACTTCGCAGCATCACTACTGAGGCAATGTTCGGAATAAGCGGATATTTTTGCCATGGGTGCAAGTAGAACCTTGGTCAGAAAAAGAACCAGCACCACCATCATTACGACGAGAAATGCAGCGAATATCCCTACTTTTATGGTGAATTCGCCAAGATAACGGGCGAATTCAGCCTCATCGGCGGTTTGTGCCTCTTCAATGGTTTTGCGGACAGATGCAAGACCAGCTTGCAGTTTTTGCAATGAAGGCTGTGTTTGCTTGGTAAAAACTTCGTAGGCTTTATCGAGCTCCCCATTCGTTCTGTGTGCGATAATATCCTTGGCGCTGGTATGCATCAGAGCATGTGGGGCTTCAATGGTTTCAGCCAGATCCTTGATAGACGGCCAAAAAGCCACGGCTTGCGCGTAGGCTGGGGACTTTATCCAGGAAGCCCAAGCGCAGGTGGTGAAGTCGGTGACAATTTTATATTCCTTGTCGGACTTGTCCAAAAGCATGTTGGCAACGCCTATGTTCCATTGCAGGTGACGCGCTTCAACATTGCCGATGCTGTTCAACAGCCTGCCTTCCAAGGCCACTCGCTCTTCCATGCCGGAAATATCTTTCATGGCAAGAAGAACAAGAACGGCAAAAGCAAGGCACACTACAAACAAAGCGGCAATGGCCGTTAAGAATTTACTTTTTATGGACATATTCCGAAAAAAGGACATAAACAACTCCAGCTACTTCATTTTATTTTACATGCTGTTAAAAGTACATTCGTTATGCAACGAGTACACGTATCATGTATCGGCGTCTTTGCAAGACTCTTTAAAGGGTAAAAACGGTGGCATTTTGCGAGCATCCCACTCCAAAATTTTTGCAATAACAATTATTCCAATAATATTGCATGCCAGACGCAGTATCATGAATCGAAAACCAAGCGTAGCAGTCTCGAACATGATCAGTGGAATTTTTGTTGTTGCCCACGCTCCAATAAACAAAAAAACATTGAACAGACTGGCTCCTTTTTTCAGGAGAACCCCGGCCATAGGAAAGGCCGCATACAGAGGCCCGGCAGCGGCGGAACCCAAAATGAAGGCCAGCATTCCTCCACGCATTCCAGAGCCATTGCCCATGTATTTCATCATGGTCTCTCTGTCTATCCATACATCTAGCAGGCCAAGCAAAATAAAAATGGGCGGCAGGAAGGAAAGCATCTCCAAAGTATTTTCTTTGGTAATGGCCAGGGCTGTCCATCCTATGTCTGGAGCCAGCAGGGTCAAGGCGATGCTTGCACCAGAGAGAGCCAGAAACATTCTGTAGCGTTTAAGTAGCACACTCATAGAATATATCCCAAAAGAAAAGATGCAAGCACCGCGTAGGCAAGGCCCAAGGCATTACGCATAACCGCCAGACGCCTCCCGAAGTAGGTTATCTCTAACGGCAGGGTAACTATTCCTACCATCATTAATGTGGTGAGGAACATGGCAATCTGCCCATACCCGGCACCGGCAGCCAGCAATGATGCAGCCAGAGGAAACGCGATGAAACCGGGAATTAAGGTAATGGAACCAATTACAGCGGCTATGGCCATACCCACCATTCCGGATTCTTTGCCAAGCAGTTTTGATATGGTCGCCTCATCCAAAACGGCAAGGATAAAGCCGATAAGCAGTAAGATCGCCAAAAATTGGGGTAGAATATTCTCAAAAGACTTCCAGGCTTTTTTGAGAGCAAGGATTGTTTTTTCTCTGCTTTTCACAAACGAAACGCCGAGCAGTGCGGCTGTTCCGGCATACAATACAAATGCTGTCATACCTATGCTCCGGCAAATTGAATCTATATGTTTGTATGCGGAAGACACGCCCCAGTGCGGCTTCCGCATACATGCAGCAAAAACGCTTAATGTCCGCCGCACTCTCCGTGGTGTGCATGCTGGTTGCAGACAGAACCAGTCGAGGCCAACTTACCTTGCGCATAGGCACGCGCGGCTTCGGATGCATCCCCTGAAGCCCCTACGACCACCGCGATTTTCTTTTCATTGAAGATGTCAATGGCTCCGCCGCCCATACCGCCGGAAATAATGACCGTAACCCCTTTTTCATGCAGAAAGTTGGGCAAAAATCCGGGCTTGTGACCGGGGTTGGGGATTCGTTCTTCTTTAACAATCTGGCCGTTGTCAGCGTCAAAAATGGCAAAGGCTTCACAGTGTCCAAAGTGTCCGGCAACGTCTTTGCCATCTGAGGCAACCGCTATTTTCATCATCTGAGTGTCTCCCGCTTGCTGAGCAAGCTCATTGTAGTGTTAAAAAGTAAGTGGACGGCTTTGCCAGCGGGGCAATCCACATCAATAATGCTTTGCCCACTGTTGACCGTTTTGACCACCTGAGAATCAAAGGGGATTTTCCCAATAAACGGGATGCTGTTTTCCTTGCAAAAGACTTCTATTGCTTGCGTATTCGCTTCACTCATATCGTGTTTGTTGACGCAGACAGCCATGCCTACGCCGAACTTGCCCGCTGTTTTAACAATGCGCTCCATATCGCTGATGCCCGATAATGATGGCTCTGCGACGATGAGAACCATGTCCACGCCGTTTAGCGAAGCAATAACCGGGCAGCCTATGCCGGGGGAACCATCAATTATGGCAACAGGTGTTGCAGGCAGCGCATTCTCCCGCATACGCTTTTTTACTTCTGTGACCAGCATGCCGGAGTTGCCTTTTCCCATTTTCAGTTTGGCGGTAGAAAAAGTGGACTTTGCATCTGAATACAGCATCATTTCTCCGGCAGGGTCAGGAACAAGGCTGACCGCTTTTTGCGGGCATACAGCCTCACAGACGCCGCAGCCTTCACAGGCGGGAGTATCAATCGCATATACGCCGTCTTTATGAACTATTGCCCCAAAGCGGCAATGGCGCAGGCATTGGCCACACTGAACGCACTTGCCTTGGTCGATGTAGGCAATGTCCAATCCATAAAAAGGCGTTTGTTCTGACGGAGCGCCTTTATTCAGAGTAAAATGCAGATTGGGCGCGTCCACATCACAATCGGCGCAAGCTTTGGCCTGGGCCAGTTTGATGAATGCAGCGGCAACAGTCGTCTTGCCTGTGCCGCCTTTGCCACTGAGGATAAGCAGTTGTTTCATGCCGTTCCTCCTTGCTGCCTGATGCTTTCCAACAGTCCTGAAAAGATAGCCCGGTACTTTTTCGACTCCCTGACCGCAATTTTTGCTTCGGCATTCAGAGCAGCCAAGTCCTGGGCAAAAGGGATTGCCCCAAGAACAGGCACGCCATTTTCGCGGCAAAAGGCTTCAGACGGGTTTACATCATCCGGCAGACATTTGTTCAGCAGCACGGCATGCGGCTTTTGAAACAAGGTTACAAGTTCATGCACCATGCGCAGGTTATGTTCTCCAAAAACAGTTGGTTCGGCTACAAGCAGACAAAAATCGGCGTCTTTTATGCTTTCCATGACAACGCAGGCGCTTCCGGGCGGGCAGTCAATAATGGCTATTTCCTCTGATGCAGCCGCAAGGCTGTCTAAAACGGCCTTGATGACCGGAACCCCAGAGGCTTCGCCGGTATTGAGCATGCCTGTGCATACCGTAACATCACCAGATCGCCCTTGGCGGATTACCCCAATTGCTTTTGGTTCTTCCGTGATTGCTTTGGCTGGGCAAAGAAGAGCGCAGCCGCCACAGGAATGGCAGATGTCGTCAAACACTTTTACTTTGTTGCCGATAAAGGCAAGGGCGTTGTATTTGCAGAAGGAAACGCAGGTCCGGCAGCCAGTGCAAAGCGCTGTGTTTACAACCGGAACCGGAACGGAAACCGTTGCTTCGGCCACATTTTTTGGCTTGAAAAACAAATGTCCGTTAGGTTCTTCCACATCACAGTCCACATATAATGAACGGCCAGCCACGGCGGCTAAATTGACAGCGGTAAAGGTTTTGCCTGTTCCTCCCTTGCCGCTCAATACCGCTATTTTCATAGAGCTAGGCCCCATGCCCGTGGAACCCGGCATGAATTTCTTCAAGAACCGGCAACTTGCCTTCAGTAAACAGTGTAATGTTTACTGCCGCACTTCCATCATTCGACTTGTGCAGAGCAATATTGGCCGCTTGCAGCACCTCGGCGGCGTTTTGGCCGCAACGGGGAGTCAGCAACGCATCAGCCTTGCTGTCCACAAGTGCCTGCGCGGCTTTTATACCGGCCCCTCCCTGTGCGGATGCGCCGGGGTTGTCAACGATCTCGCTTTGGCGGCTTTCGGTATTAAACAGCAAAAAGTATGGAGCACGCCCAAAGGACGGGCATACCGCCGCGTTTATGTCTTTTGTTTCAACTGGAACTGCTACTAGCATTGGAGTATCTCCTATATATTCTGATTGCCGGGGGTTTCGTTCCCGCCGTGTCTGTGCCTGCGGCATCCTCCTCCACCGCAACGGGAACCGCCTCCATCGCATAGTTTGAAATCGCCGCCGTCAATGAGCAGCACTTTGCCGTTAACCAGCGAATCGGCAATTTTATTCCTCGCCAGGGCGTATATGCTTTGTATTGTTGTCCGGGCCACATGCATTTTTTCGGCGCACTCTTCCTGGGTCATACCTTCCAGATCGATCAGGCGAACTGTCTCATATTCGTCAACAGTCATGACAACCGGAGGCGCTGAAGAGCACTGAACACCTAGTGGACCGAAACGGTTATTCTCCGGCAGGGAACAAATTTTTCTCCACTTTCTTGGTCTTGCCATGAACTACCTCACTTTCAATGAGGGCGTATGGTACGCACACCCTCTGCCTTGCTACAGCTTTTCAAGCCGTGCGGTGACATCCGCAAGCTGTGCCTGCAAAAACTCTTTCTGCGCGGCAAGCTGTGCTTTTTGCGGCATATCCGGGGTACGCGTCATCAACATATTTCCATTTCCACAGCGGCCAAAGCCTCTGCCGCGTCCACGACAGAGTTGTCCGTTGTCGGAAACAACTCCATTAGAAGTCCCACCGCATAAGCCCATTCTCCTGCCGGTTTTTGCTCCCATCCCCAATGGCCCTGTTCTATTCTGTCCAGGCATAAAAACCTCCTTGTATTTTTGACATATATCAGTTACAAATTTCTTGGCATTGTTTTTGGCATATGTCAATAATGTTTTTTGAATAATTTTTTGCCAAGGTAAAAAGTTCTTTGGCATGAACTTACCGGGAGTAACGATGATGAAAGATGGATGTACACAAAGTTGCGGTAGTTGCGCAGAAGAATGCGCGGACCGGAAGGAAGAACGAGCAGATTTTATGGCGCGGCTTCATGCCATGAGCAATGTGAAAAAGGTCATAGGCATTGTCAGCGGAAAGGGAGGAGTAGGAAAATCTCTGGTAACCTCATTGCTTGCCGTAAACATGGCTCGAAAAGGCTACCACTGTGCCATTCTGGACGCGGATATTACAGGCCCTTCAATTCCCAAGGCTTTTGGCCTGAAGGGACAAGTAGGCGGCACCGAACAGGGTATAATGCCCCTTACCAGTGCAACGGGCATTGACGTTATGTCCATCAATCTGCTCATGGAAAACGAAACTGATCCTGTTATCTGGCGCGGTCCAATCATCGGCAATGTCGTGAAGCAGTTCTGGACCGATGTTATCTGGAACAATATTGATTTTATGTTCATCGACATGCCGCCTGGAACCGGAGATGTGCCACTGACAGTTTTTCAGTCTCTGCCCGTGGACGGGATTGTCATTGTGACCTCACCGCAGGAACTTGTTTCCATGATTGTATCTAAGGCAGTGAACATGGCGAAGGAGATGCATATTCCTATTCTTGGACTGGTGGAGAATATGTCGTACTTCCGCTGCCCGGATAACGGCAAAGATTACAAAATATTTGGCGAGAGCCATATCGACACCATTGCGAAGAATTACGGTCTGCCCGTACTCGCCAAGTTGCCTATTGAACCGGCTCTGGCCGAAGCCTGTGATGCTGGGCAGATAGAATCGGTTAATGGAGATTGGATGGATACCACCGTGGATATGTTAGGCAAGATGGCTAAATCGGTAATTTGAGTAGTTTCTTAACAAAAATCAGCAATGGTCTGAGTCTGAGCACTCAGATCATTGCTGATTTTGACTACTATAACAAACTGCCGGGACCTTATATAAAGTCCAGCTGCATAGGCAGAGGTGATATAATCGTATTCCATTTTATAGAATATATGATATAGCGAGGTATTACTACCATAAGGAGTCTAGCATGCAAACAAAAGCGACAAAAGCGTATCTTTATGGGGCCTTGGCTGGAGCTCTTGCGATTGCTTCCGTCTTGGTTACCACCTATTTTCTGGGTAAAACCAGCTATCTTGGCACATCAACTACCTTCGTACGAGCGGCAGGTTTCATAGAGGAGTGGTTCTCTCCCGGCGTAACCTCATCGCTTAGCTATTATATCAAAGAAAAAGTAGTTATGGACTGGCAGTTCATGCTAGTTATTGGCATTGGCCTCGGGGCATTTATATCTTCCATGTTGAACAAGGAATTTTCTTTGGAAACTGTCCCCCCTGTGTGGCGTGAGCGATTTGGCAGTTCCCCCATCAAACGCGCAGTATTCTCTTTTGGGGGTGGTGTTATTGCCATTTTTGGTGCCCGACTGGCGGATGGCTGCCCTAGCGGGCATGGCTTGAGCGGCTTGATGCAACTTGCTGTCAGTTCTTTCATTGCTTTGGGAATGTTCTTGATAGTTGGATTTCTTATGGCTCACGTTATCTATACAGGGAGAAAGCAATGAGTACCGCGCAAATATTAGGTTTAATCACAGGCACCGTGTTCGGTTTTATCCTACAGCGAGGAGGTGTACTTCGAGTTGAAAATCAACTGAACATGCTCTTGTTGAAAGATATGACAGTAATGCGCTTTATGCTGTCGTCAATTATGGTCGGGATGGTGGGTATTATTGTTCTGGCACAGTTCGGCGTGACTACACTGAGCTACAAGCCCATGAATGTTGGCGCTATTCTTGTGGGTGGTGCGCTTTTTGGTGTGGGGTGGTCGGTTACAGGCCTTTGCCCTGGCACATCAATAGGCGCGCTTGGCGAGGGGAGGCTTCACGCGTTACCGGTTATTGCGGGAATGCTTGCAGGAGCAATGCTGTTCGCACATAGCTATGATTTTGTGAAAAACACAGTATTGTCATGGAAGAATTATGGTCCTATAGGATTACCGGAAGTGACTGGTATTCCGGCGTTTACTTTTGTTGTTGCATTTATCGTCTGTGGTATGTTGTTGCTTCGCTTTTTGGACAAGAAAGGTCTTTAAATTTTACATTGAAAGAGATTCATATACCTGTTCGGAAAGACAGCATACCCTGATTATTCTGTTTTTCAAAGTATACTGTCTTTTTTCCTCTGTTTTGCTATGTTAGTATAGACCATTTGCACAGCCCCAGAACTCATGTCATCTAACCGTGAAGCTACCGTGATATTTCTTTTTGTTTTGCAGAACGGTCAAGCTGACGTTCCGGCTGAAACATAATACAGCCTTTTTCTAGAGAAAGACGTTTTCCCCATTTTTTGGCGGCATAAAACTCGGCAATTTCTTGGGCCTTGGAATCGTGTCCGGAATAGAAAATCTCCTTGCCTGTATCTCGTATGCTGCCGCCGCTCGGCAGAGTGAAAATGACAACACCTTTGCCATCTATGCGGCGTTTTATTTCACCAAAAATTTGCCCTGCGGCGCGGACTTCGGCGGCGACTTGCTCCATGCGCAGAAAAGCTTGCAGGGTTTTCTTACCAGTGTTGGAGATGTTTTGCCGCTCGTGGAGTTCTCGTTCTTTTTGGGCGTACTCAGCCTGGATTTCGGTGCGATTGGTTGATGGCGTTGCCGCATAATCCAGACCGGGCTTACTCCAATCCTTTGTCGGGGCTTTGGGCGGTGTCTGCGTTGGCTCCAAAGCTGTTTCCGGTGCTACGGTATCCTTGCGGGAGCGCAGCACGGCCAGAGCAACTTCGTTGCCGTTGGCAGCCTCCAGCTTCAAAAAATCCTGCCAGGAGGTGTACGGAATCTCCTGGCGCACTGTTTCGCGCTCCGGCAGCAGGGTCAGCTTTGCCTTGGCGATGGCTTCCTTTTCGTGCCTCTTCGCCAGAGCGAGCAGATTGCGGCGGTTACGCTTGGCAATGTTCATTTTCTCGATCTCCCGGCGCTTTGTGGCCCACTCCTGCCGGATGACGACAAGCCCTTTGGTCTCCTGCTCTTTCACAGATTCCAGACGACTTTTGCGGTTTTCAATACCCGTCTTAAAGCGGGCAAAGAGTTCGCCGCGCTCTGGAGAACGCTGGAGCGGTAAGGTCTGATAGCGGGAAAGCTCCTGAATCTGCCGTAAGCTGCGGTAGGGCTGAAACCCTCCGAAGCGTTCCTGTAACTTTTTGGCGGACAAGGAGCGGTCAAGCGTGCTGGCCTTTATGGCGTGCTCACCGTGCAGGTCTTTGATAACCAGCCCGTTGCCCTGGGGCCTGATGCCGAGGCCGTAAGCTTTCAAAATCTCATGCGCGTCCTGCCAGTTTTGCGCGTGTTCCAGCGCTTGCATGAATTCCACCTTGTGGCGCTTGGCGTAGGATTCAAGCGACTCTTGCCCTGTCTGCGCTTCAATGGTGGCGGCTTTGTGGCTCAGAGCGTTTTCCTTGGCCTGTTCCATGCCGTTATCCACGGTAAGGCCATATTCTTGCTCAAGCTGGCGGCAGGCACTGGAAAGTTTGTTGTAGTCAAAGTATGGGGCGTGCCGGGACAGGGTTTCCGGGTGGACCATATTATACGCAATGTGCAGGTGAATGTTGTTGGTATTCTTGTGGATGCCGCAATGTCGTTGGTGCTCGAAAAAACCAAGAGCTGAGGCAAAGCGTTCTTCCACAGTCCGGCAAAGTTCCGGTGTGAGCTTGGCCTCGTCCTCAGGCCGGAAACTGACCATGAGATGATAGGTCTTTTCCTTGGCGCTGCGGGTGTTTAGCCCTTGTACGGCTTCCGCCTCCAGAACAGCAAGGCCGTAGTCGTCATCCGTGGCGCATCCAGCACACCAGCTTGCAAGGCATTTCTCGCCGTCATGTCCAGCATCGGCAATGTAGGCGGCAAGACGGGCGTAATTGTCGTGTTCCGGCAGGCAGTGGATATGCTTGGCTATCATCGTATCTTCGCAGCAGCGGTTTTAAGTTCACGCTGTCCGACTTCGAGTTCCCGCAGCAGGTGGCGCAATTCGTGCTCCGAGCCTTTGCCTTCGGCTAAGGCCTGCTTGAGCAGGCCACCCAGCCTGCCGAGGTCAGCACGAGTTTTGAGGATATCCAGCACTGCCTGTTTGTGTTCCAGGCTGGGTACATCCAGACCGGTACAGATGCGTTTAGCAAAGGTGGATAGGGACAATCCGGCCTTGACGGCACTGGCGGCGATACGGGCGTGTTCATCCGGTGTAAGGTACACAGTGATACGTTGTTTCTTCGAGGGCATTGTGTCTCCTGAGTCTTGCTCCTTATTTTGGGCGTTGAACACCGCAGGTGTGAATAAGCCGCTTTTGCCCTCGGAGGAGCCGCGCTCCCCGGAGGGCAGGAAGGAAGGTACATGTACCTTCCATATCCTGCCTCCTCAAAACACCATTCAATGATGTACGATAATAAATAAATGACGCTGGTTGCCCATTATGGGCAATGTTTTTGCTGTTGCGTTGAATATGGGTAATTGTGTGGTAAATTTCATCATTGTATATCTTATTTTATTGTTGGCGTTATTTGTGGACACTTTTCCATTACTGTATGTCTGTTGCGTTAAATGCCGTCCTCCACGCTCATTGTGCGCGGATCAATAACTTTGCCCTCGTTTTGCGTGGTGGCTCTCGGATTTTCTGCCCTCTTTGGAGTCGGCAAGGGTGCTTTGGGTATGAGCACTTTTGGCGCTCCTTTTTTTCTGGAGTGCAGCCTCTTGCCGCTCCCGCGCACATAGTCGCAAAAAGCGGAATAGCTGCACGCAATTCTGTTTTCTTCCCGCATGCGTTCATAGGCCATGCGGATGCTGTAGCCCTGTTGCAACATGGTTTCCACGTCTTCACGGCAGGCAAAGTATTCCGCGCGGGCGGTATATGCTTTTCTGGGTATGGAGAGGGCTTCATCGGCCATGGCGAGTCTGTTGCTGACTGTTAACGCTCTCAATGAATGCAAGAATGTCTTCGGCCTTCCATACGGTAGTGCGGGGGCCAAGCTTGATGGGTTTGGGGTAGCGCCCAGATTGGCAGCCAGCCCACCACGCGCTTTTGCTGATAGGGATAAGAGTCAGCACTTGCGGAAGGCGAAGAAAACCGGTTTTGGGGATGGTGGTAAGCATGTGAATGCTCCTTTTGCTGATGGTACAAAAAAATGCGCTCCTCGGACACTGGGTCAAAGAAGCGCATGGGCTTGCTGCAAAAGAAGCGCGGGGCTTGCTAAAAACTGTAAATATTTAACCATAAGTCCTGGCAAATGTCCAGCAATACAACGGAAAGGCAACATGGCCCGAAGAGGCCACGGCATTTACTGTTTATTTCCGCCAGTTGATAAGAACGTCCTCATGAATTCTTAAACAGCCCATATGAGTTCCCTTCCTTTTTACCGTCTCATTTTGCCATAAGAAAGCTTTTTGCATCCGCAACATTTAGGGGTTGATATTGGGGGTTATTGTGAAAAGGCAAATGCATAACATATTATAATTTAATTGTTTT
>RCMY010001459.1_pt1 | contig 23940 bp, 23 predicted proteins | sample 2041341 | NCBI WGS metagenome assembly RCMY01 (sample SAMN09708234, study PRJNA481090) | Marine sediment metagenome, whole genome shotgun sequencing project.
TTGAATTGCAACTTCAGGATAAAAGAGGCGGCGATCCTCAGGAGCTTTCTGCGGCAATGCGTGGCTTTTTAATGGAAGCCAATCAAGATGCTCATTTGCAAAATGTGTACAGTACGTTTCGCGCGGATGTTCCACAGATAAAGTTAGAAGTAGATCGTCTTCAAGCAAAGGCGTTGGGTATTCCCGTGCAAGAGATATTTTCAAGCTTGCAGACACAACTGGGCTCACTTTATGTCAACGATTTTAGTAAATTTGGCCGAGTTTACCGAGTAATCCTACAGGCCGAAGCACCCTATCGGAACAATGCTGATGATATCGGGCGTATTTATGTGAGAAGTTCGGAGGGTGTTATGGTCCCCCTTCGAACATTGACAAAAACATCCTCGATGTTGGGTCCTGATACCCTCACACGTTTTAATATGTATCGTTCCGCACAAATCAATGGAAGCCCTGCCCCTGGATTAAGTTCTGGGCAGGGCATTGCCGCAATGGAACAACTGGCAAAACGAGTGCTTCCAGATGGAACGGGGTTTGAATGGTCTGGTATGTCGTTTCAAGAAGTTAAGACAGGTTCTCAATTACCCATCATATTTGGCCTGGCTTTAATATTTGTTTTCTTGTTTTTAGTAGCCCAATATGAGAGCTGGTCTATTCCTTGGGGAGTCATACTTTCCGTTCCAATTGCATTAGCAGGCGCACTCATTATGATGTGGGGAATGGAAAATGTCCTGGATATTTACGCCCAGATCGGTCTCATCATGCTGGTCGGTATGGCTTCAAAAAACGCGATCCTCATCGTCGAGTTTGCGAAAGTGCAAAGAGAGAGTGGGTTGTCGATCACTGAAGCAGCCATCAAATCCGCCCAACTCCGTTTTAGAGCAGTCATGATGACAGCGATTTCCTTCATTCTCGGTGTACTGCCATTAGTCGTCGCGTCAGGCGCGGGCGCAGCGAGCCGCCAATCATTAGGAGTGGTTGTTTTTGGAGGAATGCTGGTTTCAGCAATTATTGGGACAATTTTAATTCCTGCTTTCTACGTGATCATTCAATCTATGACGGAAAACATGCGGCGACCAAAAACTCGCCTTTAAACTGAACATTGCACCAGTTGCTGGAATTTAAACGCTGAACTGACCTGAAATTGAGCGTGCTCGTGACCGAGCCGCAGTTATTCTGCGGCTTAGAGAGCATGTGCGTTCAACTCAGGTCAGGGCAAGTTTAAAACCAGCAAGTGAAGTCTTGTGTACAAACTGTACATTTACTAAATTTCCCAAAGATCAATAACCACAAGAGTTACAAGCTGAAGCTGAAACTTAACGTACTGGTACAATGTTCAGGTTAAGGGTATGGTGTGGGCTGGGAAAAAAGCGTGTTAATTTGCAAAGTGGCAACTAGGAGACTGTCCAAGGATAGAATGATCTATTGCGGAAAAGCTATTTTGGCCAGATTTCCCGATCATTTTCGTTGAATAAAATAATTATTCGCCTCAAATGATCAAAAAATCTGCCTCAAAATTATTTCCCCTCGCTACGACATCTATTCTCGGACAGCCTCCTAGCGCTTCTACGTGCTTATGGGTTGACAAGCCAAACAAATTCCATCTGTTCCCACCATTATAATGGAGCTGCTCAAGTTCACGGATATACCCAATTGCCCCAGCACAGATAATTGCAGAAATACTACCTGTAAGTATCACCTGTGTGGTCCAACCTATAAGCAAGCCGGCGGGAGCAGCTGACGCAAAAAATACGACTACACCCTCAAGCGCATGCAAAATAAAATCCATTGTATTTTTTAGACACGACAATTCCTTACTATTAGTTGTTATACGAGTAATTGTAGGTGTTACATCATCGATCAACTTACACATACGAACTCATTATCTTCATAACAAATGCTTACACAATCATTATTTAGCTATTTGGCTGAGCCAGTCTTATTTCTCTGCATATACTAATATAAAATGATCATTTTCCTGATCACAAATGCTTGATTCATGCGGTCAATTGATCTAGCCAATGTTCTAATCCCTGGGTGTTGAGTTTAATGTCAGAACTTAATAGATCACAGGTTTCTTCTGGGGATAATTGGCAGCCATGTTGAGCGAGTCGATTAAGTAGCAATGCTTGAATTGCAGTAGAAATAGTTGTGTATCGATCAGCATCATTCTTATTTGCACACTCAGCAATTTCTACAAAGCAATCAATTAGGTTGTGCATAGACTCTGCGTGCTGAGATAAGTGACCAACACGGCCATAATGTGTGAGAAAAACATGTTGTGGGTTGTAACTCATGATGTGGTCAATTGATGCGTGAGCGGCAACGGGGTCAAATTGAACGGGTGTTGTGGTTGGGAAAATAAACTCCATGCCATCAACGTCAAAATCTCGGTAGGAAACACCAAATGTATCGCCGGTAAAAAATGCCTTGCTGCGTTCATCATAAATAGAATAATGGTGGCGCGCATGGCCGGGTGTGTCGAGAAACAGTAGTGGGCGTCCATTAAGTTCCATGCGGAATTTATCGGGTGCTTCAATAATACGATTGGCATCTATCGAATGGATTTCACCATAAACACGTTTAAATTCAGCTTCGCCATATACTGCCGTTGCGCCTGCAACCAGCCGAGCTGGGTCAGCCATATGCCGTGCGCCGCGAGGATGGACAACCAGCTTAGCATTGGGGAAACAGCGCATACATTCGCTGGCGCCACCGGCATGATCGAGATGTATGTGGGTTAGAAAGATATAGGCAACATCTTCAACCGTAAGATTTTTCTCATTTAAAACCTGAATAACACCAGGAATCGAGAAGGTGGTGCCAGTGTCAACAAGTGCTGCAACACCATTTTCAACAATTAGGTGAATTGAAGCACGTTGAGGGCGATGAAATTGCGCGTCAATAGCGCTGATGCCGTGATCATAGTCGGTTGTTAAGGGTAAAGTCATGAATGCTCCAGCAGAGTTTTTCTGCAATGATATTTAAGTATTATCTTTCGGTAATTTTAATTGCTCAAGTATTGCGGGGTTCTCTAGTGTGGAGATGTCTTGAGTAATTTCCTCATTGTTGGCAAGAGTGCGTAACAAACGACGCATTATTTTACCAGATCGTGTTTTTGGTAAGTTTTCGCCAAAGCGAATCTCTTCAGGCTTGGCGATAGGACCGATTTCTTTTGCAACCCAACGACGTAATTCGTCGACCATCTTCGTTGCCGCATCACCAACAGGTAGTTCATCTTTCAGTACGACAAATGCGACAATGGACTCACCTTTGACTTCATGCGGCTTTCCAACAACAGCGGCCTCTGCGACCAGTGGATTTGCAACCAACGCCGATTCAATTTCCATAGTGCCTAAGCGATGACCGGATACATTTAGCACGTCATCAGTGCGCCCCATAATCCAAAAATAACCGTCTGTGTCACAATTCGCAGAGTCGCCGGCTAGGTAGTATTTACCTTGACCAACTTCCTCAGGGAAGTAAGTTTTCTTAAAGCGCTCAGGATCACCCCATAGTGTACGGACTAGTGAGGGGAATGGGCGTTTGATGACTAGGAATCCACCCTTGCCATTTTCTACATCTTGACCTGTTTCATCGACAATAGCAGCAAAAATTCCGGGGAGCGGGAAAGTGCAGGACCCTGGTTTAAGCGGTACAGCGCCAGGTGCTGGTGCAATCATGTGGCTGCCGGTCTCTGTTTGCCACCAGGTGTCGACAATAGGGCAACGAGATTGGCCGACTTTTTGGTAATACCACATCCATGCTTCGGGGTTAATAGGCTCACCCACTGAACCAAGCAAGCGTAGCGAAGATAGGTCATATTTGCTGGGTAAATCATGACCCAATTTAATAAGTGAACGAATGGCTGTTGGTGCCGTGTAGAAAGTTGTGACTTTATGATCTTGAATAATTTTCCAAAAACGACCCGCGTCAGGGTAGGTGGGAATGCCCTCAAAAATGACTTGCGTCGCGCCTATGGCGAGTGGCCCATAAGCAACGTAACTGTGGCCGGTTACCCACCCAACATCAGCTGTACACCAAAAAACATCGTCAGGTTGATAGTCAAACACCCACTTCATGCTGACTATTGTGCCTAATAAATAACCAGCTGATGAATGTTGAACGCCTTTAGGTTTTCCCGTTGAACCAGAAGTATAAAGGGTGAAAAGTGGGTGTTCTGCATTAACCCACTCCGGTTCGCAGTCATTGGGTTTGCCGTTGACAAGTTCGTGCCACCAAACATCACAGGTAGGATCGAAAGGTACGTCATTACCTGATCGTCGGTACACAATGACTGATCGAACCGATTCGGTGCCGCCCATTTTAATGGCATTGTCTACAGTGATCTTTAGTGGATTGTTCTTGCCACCACGAACTTGTTCATCTGCGGTGATAACAGCGACGGCACCTGCGTCATGGATGCGTTCATGCAAACTTTTAGCCGAAAAGCCACCGAAAACAACCGAATGAATGGCACCAATACGGGCGCAAGCTTGCATGGCTACAACAGCTTCAATGCGCATGGGCATATAAATGACAACACAGTCGCCTTTTTTGATGTTGAGTGACTTAAGCCCGTTGGCAAATTGGCAAACACGTTGATGAAGGTCACGGTAGGATGAACGAATAACCGATCCGTCATCAGCCTCAAAAATAATGGCAGTTTTGTCGGGTTGTGTTGCTAAGTGCTTATCTAGACAATTATAAGAAACATTTAATTCGCCATCGTCAAACCATTTGAAGAATGGTGGGGTGCTTTCATCCAAGACATGGGTGAAAGGCTTATGCCAAAGAATATTTTCATAGGCTTGTTTTCCCCAGAAACCAAGATAGTCATCTTCGGCTTGAGCGCATAGTGTTTTATATGCTGCTATGCTCGGAAGGTTTGCATGTTTTGCAAACTCTGCCGAAGGTGGGAACACTCTAGTTTCGTTGAGAACAGATTCAATCGTTGACATAATGTGTCTCCAGTAATTTGTTGCATCTTATTTGATAGTTTTGCGGAAATTGTATCATCCACCTTATTTTGATTCGATAAGGATAAGGTTTATTAAGGGTAATAAGATTGCAATATAAGATGACTGTGATTAATAGGTAACAGTTAATAGCTTTATTATAGAATTCTGATGAATTATGTGTTACAAACATCGCACTTAAAGAAGTTTGTGTTTCATTTTTTGCAAATTTTTGCTAGAATAGCGCAGAAATTTTGATGGGCTTTGCAGCCCATTTTTTATTTGTGGCGAGGTTATGGCGTTATATAAGTTGCTGGAACCAACCTTGGCAGGTATGGGCTATGAGTTGGTTGAAATAGAACAAATGGCTCGTGGTAAGTTGATGCGGATATACGTCGACAAGCTTGATGGTATTACAGTTGATGATTGTGTTTTAATTAGCAATCATTTGAGTCGATTGTTTGCAGTTGAGAATATTGACTATAGTCGGCTTGAGGTGTCTTCGCCGGGTTTAGACAGGTTGCTGAGAAAGACGTCTGATTTTGTCAGATTTAGTGGTGAGGAAGTTAAATTAAAACTTTGCGTGGCTTTGCAAGGGCAAAGAAATTTTGTTGGAATTTTACGGGAAGTTAATAATGATGGCGTGTTAAAACTTGAAGTCGAAGGATTGATGTTAGACATTGAATTGGGCAATGTGGAAAAAGCCCGTTTGGTCCCGAAATTTTAGGCATTTAAAAGTTTGGCTGGAGGGATATGAGCCGCGAGATTTTACTGTTGGTAGATGCACTAGCACATGAAAAAAGTGTTGAGAAAGAAATTGTTTTTGCCGCGCTTGAAATGGCATTGGCTTCTGCGACTAAAAAGCGATTTCAAGAAGATGCTGATGCACGCGTATCGATAGATAGATTAACTGGAAATTATGAATCATTCCGGCGCTGGATGGTGGTTGATGATGATACTGTCGAGGATACGGCACGCCAAATTTCTCTCAGTGATGCGTTGCAACAAAATGCAGATATAGAAGCGGGTGACTATATTGAAGAGTCACTCGAGCCTATTGCATTTGGGCGGATTGGTGCGCAAGCTGCGAAACAAGTGATTTTTCAAAAAATACGTGACGCCGAGCGTGAACAGACGTTAAGTGATTTCCTTGAGCGTGGTGATTACATGGTGACGGGCGCGATTAAACGTATGGAACGCGGAAGTGCCATAATCGAGTCAGGTAAGGTTGAAGCATCTTTATCTCGTGATCAAATGATTCCAAAAGAGAATCTACGTATTGGCGATCGCGTTCGTGCTTATCTACAACGGATTGATCGTAATGCTCGGGGGCCACAAATATTATTGTCACGGATTTCCCCGGAATTTTTGATGAAATTATTTGAATTTGAGGTACCTGAGATTGAAGAGGGCTTGCTAGAAATAAAAGCGGCAGCAAGAGATCCAGGTTCTCGCGCTAAGATTGCTGTTCAATCGCATGACGCGCGCATTGATCCTATCGGCACTTGTGTTGGTATGCGTGGATCAAGAGTACAATCGGTTATAAGTGAATTAGCTGGCGAGCGTGTTGATATTATTCTCTGGTCAGCCGATTCTGCTACTTTTGTTGTTAATGCACTTGCTCCGGCTGAAATTAGCAGTATTATGGTGGATGAAGAGAAACATAGCATGGATATTGTCGTTGATGATGAGAATCTTGCTCAAGCGATTGGTCGTAATGGACAGAATGTGCGCCTTGCATCAGAATTGACTGGCTGGGAACTCAATATCATGACGATGGAAGAGTCCGAAGCTAAGCAAAAAGAAGAAACGTCAGTTTTTAGTCAGCTTTTCATTGAAAAGCTTGATGTTGACGAAGAAATGGCTGAGATTCTTGTTCAAGAGGGATTTTCAACGCTTGAAGAGATTGCTTATGTGCCACTGAATGAGATGCTTGAAATCGAATCGTTTGATGAAGAAACAGTCAATGAGCTTCGAAATCGCGCACGTAATGTTCTATTAACTGATGCGATTGTTAGTGAAGAAAAGGTGGAGCATGTTGCTGATGATTTGTTGTCACTGGAAGGAATGGATGGTGATATCTTACGTGCATTAGCAGACAGCGGCATAAATACTCAAGAAGATCTTGCTGATTTAGCTGCTGATGATTTAATAGAAATAACAGGAATTGATGCGGATCGTGCAAATCAATTGATAATGAAAGCACGCGAACCATGGTTCGCATGATCTTGTTAATGTTGTTGTGTGCTGGAACGTGATTAATGCGCTTTCGTTTTGTATGAAATTGGGATGGTTAAGGGTTATAAATGGCTCAAATGAGTGTAGAACAATTTGCAAATGAACTGGGTTTATTGCCTAAGGTGTTACTTGAACAACTTCAAGCGGCGGGGGTGAATAAGCAGCTTGTTGAAGACAGTTTAAGCGAAGAAGATAAGGCGCAATTGCTGGACTATCTTCGTAAATCTCACGGGGCATCTGATGCCAAGAGTAGAGTGACATTAACGCGTCGACAAACATCAGAAATCAGAAAATCTGATAATACAGGAAGAGCGCGGACAATTCAGGTCGAGGTGCGTAAGAAGCGTGTGCTTTCAAAGCCTGTAGTTGCGGATGAAGTGAAGCCTAAAGAAGTTGCAGAGCCTGTCAAAAAGGCAGCAAAGCCCGCTACAGAATCAATCATTGATGATGCTGAAATAGCCTTTCGTGAACAAGAAGCCAAGAAAAAAGCAGAATTAATTGCACGTCAAATAGCAGACATTAACGATAAGAAAGAACGGAAGAAAACTGCTGCAGCTGAAGTGAAAGAAGAAGCTAAACCAATAATTGATAAGACTGCTGCTTCTGATGCATCTCCTACCAATCAAACAGTTGTGCCTGAAGAAACGCCAGACGATAAATCCGCACAAGTACCTGCGACGGAAGTAAAAGAGACTTCACTAACACAATCTGCGTCTACAGAAGGCACGTTACATAAACCTGTCGTCAAGCCTGAAGAAAAAGCAGAAAAGAAAAAGAAACAAACAAAGCAAGTTGTATGGAAAGACGACGGCAATAGAAGGCGTAATGTTAAGTCTAGAAATGATTCGGGTGGTCAGGGTTGGCGCACACGTAGAGATAGGCATGCTAAGCCATCATTACATGATAAAAATAATGCTCATGGTTTTGCTGCGCCAACTGAGCCGGTTATTCATGAGGTGACTGTTCCAGAGACGATATCGGTGAGTGCGTTAGCTCAGAAAATGTCAGTCAAAGCGGCTGAAGTGATCAAGATTTTGATGAAGATGGGCAACATGGTTACCATTAATCAAATGCTTGATCAAGAAACGGCAATGATTGTTGTTGAAGAAATGGGACATACCGCTAAATATGCAGAACTCGATAGCCCGGAAGCATTCTTAGTTGATACGGACGAGGCGCCTGCAGAATCAGAAATGGAACCACGTGCGCCTGTAGTGACTGTCATGGGCCATGTCGATCATGGCAAAACCTCATTGCTAGATTATATTCGGCGTACACGTGTTGCGGGTGGCGAGGCCGGCGGTATCACACAACATATTGGCGCTTATCATGTGGAAACAGATCATGGCATGATTACATTCTTAGATACACCAGGTCATGAAGCGTTTACTGCTATGCGGGCGCGTGGTAGCAAAATAACTGATTTGGTTATTTTGGTTGCTGCTGCAGATGATGGCGTTATGCCGCAGACGATTGAAGCCGTGCACCATGCAAAAGCAGCGAAGATCCCCATTATTGTTGCTGTCAATAAAATGGATAAACCAGAGGCTAACTCTGAACGAATTAAGCAAGAACTAGTTGCTCACGAGGTGGTACCCGAAGACTGGGGTGGTGACACGATGTTTGTTGAGGTATCGGCGAAGACGGGGCAGGGCATTGATTCATTATTAGAAAGTATCTTATTGCAAGCTGAAGTTCTTGAATTGAAAGCGGTTAAACGTTCACTTGCTAAAGGCGTTGTTATTGAGTCGCGTTTAGATAAGGGGCGCGGCCCGGTAGCTACGATACTGGTTCAATCAGGTACGTTAAATAAAGGTGATGTCATTCTTGCTGGTGCCGTTTTCGGTAAGGTGAGAGCCATGTTTGATGAAAATGGCAAACCTGTAAGTCAAGCAAGCACTTCGATTCCGGTTGAGATACAAGGTTTATCGGAAGTGCCTGAAGCGGGTGAAGTGGTTATAGCTTTAGATGATGAACGTAAGGCAAGAGAAATAGCGTTATTTCGTCAGGGTAAATACCGTGATGTAAAGCTTGCTAAACAGCATGCCGCGAATCTTGAAAATGTCTTTGAACAAATGGAAGACGTTAAGGTTCTTACACTCATTATTAAGGCAGATGTTCAAGGGTCCTGCGAGGCGTTGGATTATGCGTTACATAAAATTTCTACAGATGAAGTAAAAGTTAATGTTGTGCATAGTGGTGTTGGTGGAATTATTGAATCAGACATCAATCTGGCGCTTGCCTCAAAAGCGGTAGTTATTGGATTTAATACACGTGCAGATGCCAGCGCTCGCAAGTTGATTTCCTCTTCTGGTGTTGATGTACGTTACTACAATATTATCTATGAAGCCGTAGATGAAATAAAAGCAGCGCTTTCTGGCATGATGTCACCACTGATTAAAGAAAACATTATTGGTTTAGTTGATATTCGTGAAGTTTATCGTATTCCTAAGATTGGTGCCGTTGCGGGTTGCTATGTGCTCGAAGGACTTGTAAAGCGTGGTTCGCAAGTGCGTATATTGCGCGATGGAACGGTGATTCATACCGCAGAGCTAGATTCATTAAAACGCTTTAAAGATGATGTTAAAGAAGTGCGAGAAGGTTTTGAGTGTGGCCTGTCGTTTAAAAGCTATAATGATTTAAAAGTGGGTGACCAAGTGGAAGTCTTCGAGGTTACTGAAACAGCTCGATCGTTGTAATCAGTCTGCTACTAAATTTTGATGACATATGAGTTTATCTGATAGATGCCTAAAGACTATTCCCGTACTTTACGTGTAGCTGATCAAATTCAGCGCGAACTCGCTGATCTTTTTGACCATGAGATTAAAGATCCTCGTGTAGGCATGATTACACTCACGGGAGTTGAGGTTGACCGTGATTATGCTTATGCAAAAATTTTCTACACGACTCTTGGTAGTAAAGAAGACAATTTCTTGGTGGAGAAGGGTTTAGATCGCGCTAAAGGATTTTTGCGTAGCAGTTTATCCCATCGAATGAAATTAAGAACCATCCCGCAACTTCAATTTGTTTATGATGAGTCGGTTGAGCGTGGTGTACGCTTATCAAACTTGATAGATGAAGCCATTGCACAGGAAAAATAGCTTGCATGTCGCATGCCGATGCAACGCAAATAAAACATATTAAGCCAGTAAAACGTAATGTCAATGGGGTTTTATTGTTAAATAAGCCCTTTGGAATTACGTCCAATCGAGCATTACAAGTCGCCAAACGTCTTTTCTCAGCTGCTAAATCTGGTCATACCGGTACGCTTGATCCCATGGCAACAGGGTTGCTACCTATTTGTTTTGGCGAGGCAACTAAATTTTCATCGGCATTACTAAATGCTGACAAGACATATAAAGCAACATTGAAACTTGGTTATATCAGTACAACGGGTGATACTGAAGGCGAGATAACTCAAATTAAAGTTGTCAATTCAAGCGAAAATTTACTGACTCTAGATAAATTAGGGCAAGTTTTAGAAAGTTTTTTAGGTAAAACTATGCAGTTGCCTCCGATGTACAGCGCATTGAAGCATCAAGGTAAGCCATTGTATTCTTATGCAAGAAAGGGTGTCGATATTAAAAGAAAACCGCGTGAGGTTATTATCCATGATTTACAAGTCGAATCTTTTGTCGGGGAAGAACTATCGATTGTTGTTAGGTGCGGTACTGGCACTTATATCCGTACATTAGCAGAAGATATTGGCAAAGCGCTGGGTTGTGGTGGCGCATACCTAATCACGCTTTGTCGAAGCTCAATCGGCAATTTTGATTTAACTAAAGCGCAAGAGATCGCGTTGCTTGAAGATATGCAAATGGCGGAACGTGATTGTAATTTATATCCCGTTGATAGCTTATTGAATGATTACCCTACCATTGATTTAGATAGTATGACTGCTTCATTTTTATTACAAGGACGTGCAATCTATAATTATCCTGCAGCCATTGAGTATCCTGAAGGTGAAATTATCCGGTTATACAACCATGAGAAACGCTTTTTAGGTATTGGTGAGGTAATTGCTGAAGGGAAGATTATCCCTAAGCGGCTTATGGCGACTAATTAATTATCTTGCTAGTTATAGTCTTGTTTTATCATATTGCCTCTAGTTATTTCTAATTTGCACTACCGTTACGATTCCATAGCATTAGTCAATGCGTTATAATCCCTCGTTTTACTTAATCGATCTCTAATGTTGCAAGGAAGCAATCTAGTTTGTGTCCGGGGAGACCGGCGCTTATTTAAAGATGTTAATTTCTCTTTAGAAGCAGGCGGTATCATGCGTGTAACAGGCCCAAATGGAAGCGGTAAAACAAGCTTGCTACGAATGTTGTGTGGGCTGTCAAGACCAGAACACGGGGAAATTAGTTGGCGTGGTAAATCCGTTCGTTCCCTGGACGGAGAATATTACGGCGATATTACTTATCTAGGCCATTTAGGGGGCGCTAAGGATGATTTAACCGCACTTGAGAATTTACGTATTTCATGTGCATTAGCGGGCACCGAAGTTACTGAGCAAGAAGCCATAGATGCGTTGCAACATATTGGATTAGGTGGGCGAGAGCTATTGCCCGTTAAAGTTTTATCTCAAGGACAAAAAAAACGTGTTGCACTGGCTCGCTTACTAATTGGTGAAACCATATTGTGGATATTGGACGAACCCTTAGTTGCTCTTGATACTTCGGCGGTAGGAATGATAAAAGAAATACTTGAACAGCATTTAGCACAAGGCGGCATGGTTGTAATGACAACACACCAAGAAATCGATATTGCTGCAGTAACGACTCAGCAGCTACAGTTGGCTTAGCAAATGTTTTTTTGGATAATTCGACGTGATCTTCTATTGGCAATACGTCGGCAGTCTGACGTATTGACCACATTGTTTTTCTTTGTCATTGTTGTAAGTTTGTTTCCACTAAGCGTTGGGCCTGAAATGAATATGCTGCGTACTATGGCTCCGGGTGTGGTGTGGGTTGCTGCTTTACTAGCTTCCATGTTATCGCTGGGAAGAATGTTTTCTAGTGATTATCTTGACGGCACCCTAGAGCAGATGCTTTTATCTCCCCATTCACTATCTATGTTGGTGCTGGGAAAAGCATTTGCACATTGGTTGGTTACAGGCGTACCACTCGTATTAATGGCACCCGTATTGGGCATCCAATATGATTTGCCGGCTGACGCTTTATACGTCTTAACTGCATCACTATTACTTGGCACGCCGATATTAAGTTTAATTGGCGCGATAGGTGCTGCACTGACTTTAGGATTGCGTGGAGGTGGTGTGTTGGTTTCATTGTTGGTGTTGCCACTTTATATCCCTGTCCTTATTTTTGGATCGGGTGCAGTGGAAGCCAGTAGTGCGGGACTAGGGTACGGTGCGCATTTTTCATTATTGGGCGCATTTTTATTAGTTTCGCTTGTATTTACACCATGGGCAGCTGCTTCATCACTACGCATCTCAATGGAATAATTTCTGGCTTACAAGCCGTAATAACGGTAAGTTTCATAAAATTCAAGATAAAAGAAATTCTTGATTTTGTTTTTTTGGTATAAAATCGCCTGCTACATTTTGTAGCTGGTAGTCACTATTTAGTATTAATTTTAAGAATTTAAAATATGGCAATTAACTGGTTTAAATATTCTTCTCCTTCAAGCTTTTATTCACTTGCAGGAAAAATGATTCCGTTGTTCACTGTCGTAGCAATTCTATTAGCAATTGCTGGATTGTATATCGGATTTTTTGTGGCACCAACTGATTTTCAGCAAGGCGAGGCTTATCGTATTATTTTTATACATGTGCCCGCTGCATGGATGTCCATGTTTCTGTACTTGGTGATGGCTTTTTGGGCTGCTATCGGCCTTGCATTTAATACACGGCTATCATCAATGATTGCAACCGCAATTGCACCAACGGGTGCAATGTTTACATTTCTTGCGTTGTGGACAGGTTCTTTATGGGGTAAACCTATGTGGGGAACATGGTGGGTTTGGGATGCGCGGTTGACTTCTGAGTTAATCTTATTATTCTTGTATATTGGGTTTATGTCATTGCAAGCAGCTATTGACGATCCACGTCGTGCAGATAAAGCGGGTGCAATTCTCGCATTAGTTGGTGTGGTTAATATACCGATTATTTATTTTTCAGTTAATTGGTGGAACACCCTACATCAGGGAGCCTCTGTTAGCCTAACGCAATCTCCTAAAATGGCGGCGACTATGCTGACAGGTATGCTAGTGATGGCACTGGCGTGTTGGATGTATTCGATTGCGATGACCTTGATAAGAACACGCGTCATAATTCTAGAACGTGAGCGTCATACATCATGGGTTGCTGATCTGCATGAGAAGGAGGCTGTACGATGAATGTAGAAAATTGGTCAGAATTTTTTGCGATGGGCGGGTACGGATTCTATGTGTGGGGATCCTATATCGCTTCATTTATCTGTATTGCGGGTGAGGTTATTTTAATTTCAAAGCGTCGTAGAACTTTAATGAAGCAGCGCGGTCTGATTCACGGAGCTACAAAAAAAGAGACAAAAAATGAAACCACGTCATAAAAAAATTGCAATTATTACTTCCGGTGTAACTGCGCTATGTGTAGCTGCAATACTTGTTTTAAATGCATTTCAGAGTAATCTGGTATTCTTTTTCAGTCCAAGTCAAGTTGCTGCGAATGAAGCGCCCGTTGATAAAAGATTTCGTATCGGTGGATTAGTGGAAATGGGCAGTATTCAGCGTAATGAAGGTTTAACGGTCAAATTTGCAGTGACTGATACTGCAGAAGTGATACCTGTTGTATATACCGGCATACTTCCTGACTTGTTCAATGAAGGGAAAGGTGTTGTTGCTCAAGGAAGATTATCAGCTAGTGGTATTTTTGAGGCTGATGAAGTGCTGGCAAAACACGACGAGAATTATATGCCACCAGAAGCTGCCATGGCATTAGAACAGGCAGCAGAAGCAAAGAAAGCAGCACTCGCACAATAAAAAACGCTTCGTTTAGTTCAAACCAAGCGTTTTTTATTGGTTTGACTATATTTGTTTATTCAATAATCTTTTAGTTGTAACTTTAAATTATGATTCCAGAAATTGGTAATTTTGCCCTTATTCTTGCACTTTTATTAGCAATAACACAAGGTACTCTGCCCATTATTGGTGCAGCGCGTGGCATCCCTTCCTGGATTGCCCTTGCACGTCCAGCTGTTCAAGGGCAGTTTGTGTTTGTTGCTATTGCGTTTGTATGTTTAGGCTACTCGTTTGTCACGAGTGATTTTTCCGTTCTTAATGTGGCAACAAATTCAAATAGTGAATTGCCCATACAATATCGAGTTGCCGCTACATGGGGTTCTCATGAAGGCTCATTGCTATTATGGTCGTTGATGATGGCGGGTTGGTCCCTTGCTGTCAGTGTATATAGCCGTCACTTGCCAGAAGAGATGGTGGCGCGAGTGCTTGGTGTGCTTGGACTTATTAGTGTTGGTTTCTTGCTATTCATGTTGTTTACTTCAAACCCTTTTGACCGTTTGCTACCCGCAGCGCTCGAAGGAAGTGATCTAAACCCATTGCTGCAAGATCCTGGAATGGTAATTCACCCCCCTATGCTTTATATGGGCTATGTGGGCTTTTCTGTTGCCTTTGCGTTTGCGATTGCTGCCTTGTTAAGCGGTCAACTTGATGCAACCTGGGCACGTTGGTCACGTCCATGGACGACCATTGCATGGGTATTCCTGACCACTGGAATTATGCTTGGTAGCTGGTGGGCGTACTATGAATTAGGTTGGGGCGGGTGGTGGTTCTGGGATCCGGTTGAAAATGCATCGTTTATGCCATGGCTTGTAGGTACTGCGCTTATGCATTCATTAGCCGTGACAGAGAAACGTGGCAGCTTTAAAAGCTGGACAGTATTACTTGCTATTTGTACTTTCTCATTAAGCTTGTTGGGTACATTCCTGGTGCGATCGGGTGTTTTAACATCAGTACATGCTTTTGCTACAGACCCTGAGCGCGGCATCTTTATTTTGGTGTTCTTGGTTGTTGTCGTTACTTCTTCTCTTTTGCTGTTTGCTTGGCGAGCACCAAAAATTGGATTAGGCGGAAAATTCTCTTTAGTATCTCGTGAATCCTTATTGCTGGGTAATAACCTACTTTTGATGGTCGCGGCGGGCAGTGTATTGCTTGGCACACTTTATCCTTTGGTTATTGATTCGTTGGATCTTGGTAAATTATCTGTTGGTCCTCCATACTTTGAAATTGTATTTGTTCCAATTATGGCAGTCGCAGTCTTCCTTATGGGTATTGGACCGATTGCACGTTGGAAACAAGCGAGCCTGCCAGAACTTGCGGTGCGTTTGCGCTGGGCGTTTGGTGTCAGTGTTACATCGGCATTGATCATGCCATTCTTCATGAGTGAATGGAAACCGTTTGTGAGTTTTGGTTTGATGCTGGCTTTCTGGATCATTGCAACGATGATCGTCAATATCAAACAACGTTTACAAAGCAGTGGCCAAGGTAGCATTTTCGCAAGATTTGCCAAACAATCTAGAAGTTACTATGGCATGCACTGTGCGCATCTAGGTATCGCAGTATTTATCATCGGTGTCACAATAGTAAATGGTTATGAGACCGAACGTGATGTACGTATGGAAGTTGGTAGTGTTGTTAATGTCGGTGGTTATACCTTCCAATTTAATGGCGTCAAGGATGTTGTTGGCCCAAACTATTTGTCTGTAAAGGGTGATATTGCTGTTTTAAAGGACGGAGAATTTCTACGTAACTTACATCCAGAAAAACGCACTTATAACGCGTCCGGCATGGCAATGACTGAGGCCGCTATTGATACTGGAATATTTAGGGATCTTTACGTTGCTTTAGGTGAGCCACTCTCAAATGATGAATGGGTCGTTCGGGTTTATCATAAGCCTTTTGTTGATTGGGTTTGGTTTGGTTGTGTTTTGATGGCAATTGGTGGAATTTTGGCGGTAACTGACCGTCGCTATCGTTTAAAAATACGCAAAAGACGCGAAAAAATTGTTCCCAAGGAATCGAACGAAGGAAGCAAGGGTGCAGATAAGGGCAGTGATGCAGAAGCAAGTCCTGTGGCAACTAATCCGGTATTAATGACAGAATCGTCGGGGGCAAAAAAAGTATGATGCGCTTTATGCTACCCCTTGTTGCTTTTTTAGTGATGGCGATATTTTTGTTCGCAGGGCTTTCATTAAACCCGCGGCAGGTACCGTCTCCATTAATCGACAAGCCGGCACCTGAGTTTACAATGCAACAACTGCATAACCCAGAAATGGAGCTCGCTTCAAAAGATAACTTAGGTAAAGTCTGGTTATTAAATGTGTGGGCTTCATGGTGTGTTGCTTGCCGGGATGAGCATCCTTTATTGGTTCAAGTTGCTAACGCGGGTATTGTCCCTGTGTATGGCCTTAATTATAAAGACGAGCGCGATACAGCCATACAGTGGTTACGTCAATTTGGTGATCCATATACGGTCAGCGTGGTTGACCCAGAAGGTCGGGTGGGTATTGACTATGGTGTTTACGGTGTGCCAGAAACTTATATCATCGATAAACAGGGCATCATTCGTCATAAGCAAATTGGCCCTGTCACAGTAAAGTCGTTGCAAGAAACGATACTTCCGCTGGTTAAAGAATTGCAAGGGAAATCATGATGCATCGATTAAATCGTTTTAGTTTAATGGCGGTGCTTTTTCTTGTGGTGATGATGTCTCCTCAGATTAGCTTTGCTATTGGAAAGGAAGCACCTCTGGTAGCTGAAGATCCAGTCATTGAAGCTAGAATGCTTAGACTATCTGAAGATCTTCGTTGTTTAGTTTGCCAAAATGAATCAATTGCAGAGTCCCGCGCTGATTTTTCTAATGATCTTCGCAGAGAAATCCGAGAACAAATCAAGGCCAATAAAACCGACGAAGAAATCCTTGAGTTTATGGTTGAACGCTACGGCGATTTCGTACTCTATGACCCGCCATTAAAAGCAACGACATTCTTCTTATGGTTTGGCCCACTGTTTTTGTTGATTGTTGGTTCAATCGTTTTGACGTTTGTTCTAAAACGTCGTCGTGTACAGGTTGAAGAAGTGCCTGAGTTGTCGGAGACAGAGCGTAAGCAAGCAGAAGCTTTAATGAATTTAGACGAAACTGAAAAAGAAGCGTTGTCAGGTAAAGATAAAGGTAATAAAGAATGACTTATTTTTGGATAATAGCGGGTATTTTTATAGTTGTTGCATTGTTATTTGTACTTCCTACGCTATTACGGAGTAAAGAAGATGAAAACGAAGATAGTGTTGACAATGATGATGCAAATGTCACTGTTTATCGCGACCAATTAGTAGATCTTGAAGTCGATTTAGCAAATGATATTTTGTCTCAAGAGCAATATGATAAAAGTAAACAAGAGCTACAACAACGAATGTTACAAGATATCCCAGAGAAAAAAACAATGATAAACAAAACTCAAAAGAGAGGCCGCAGCATAGCGGCATCTTCTCTCCTAACCCTTGCTATACCACTTTCAGCCATATTCCTCTATTTAAATATAGGTGATACGCGTGGTTTTATGTCTCAAGAGCAGCTTGCAAGTGCGACACAGATGCAGCATGCAAATGCTGGAATGGGCGGAGTTGATGGTGTAGAAGGTCACGCTGAATTTGCATCCGTTGTAGATAATTTGATCGTGCGCCTTAATAGTAATCCAGAAGACTTAGAAGGGTGGATTATGTTGGCAAGAACCTATGCCATCATGAATCGTTTTGATGATGCGAGCAATACTTACGCTAAATTAAATGAATTGGTTCCTGATAATCCTCAAATATTGTGTGATTATGCGGATATGTTAGCCATGACGAATCAAGGTAGTTTAGCTGGAAAGCCAACCGAATTAATTCAACAGGCGCTGAGTATTGACCCTGAGTATCCTAAAGCACTTGCATTAGCAGGTACTGTCGAATTTGAAAAGAAAAATTTCAATGATGCTGCAGATTATTGGGAAAAACTCTTAGCAGTAATTCCGGGTGATTCGGAATTAGCGGGTTCAGTACGTGAAAGTATTGCTGATGCCAGATCATTAGCAAATGGTGGCGCACCAATAGCGCAGCCACAGGTTGCACAGGCAGAAAAAGCACCAGCTGCAGAACCAGCAGCAGCTGTACCTGCAGGTGATGCAGACGCTTCTATTTCTGGTACGGTCACACTGAGTCAGGCATTAGCATCAAAAGCTTCTGCAAATGACACTTTGTTTATCTATGCACGTGCAGAAGCAGGGCCTAAAATGCCTTTGGCAATTTTGCAATTAAAGGTGAGTGATTTACCGGCGTCATTCTCATTAAATGATGACATGGCTATGATGCCTACAATGAAAATATCAAGTTTTCCTAAAGTAGTTGTTGAAGCGCGTGTCAGTAAATCGGGCCAAGCGGTTCCAACAAGTGGCGATTTGCAAGGATTCAGTGCACCTGTTAACTTAGGTCAAAATGACATACCAATTGTTATTGATCAGCAGATTCCTTAAAGTAGATTTTGCATTTAGTGATTAAACAGTAAAAGGAGTTTCCATTTATTGATTGGAATCTCCTTTTTTATTAGGAAGCTACAATGTTAGATAAATCAGTACCCAATTTTGAGCTTGAATCTACGGGCGCTACAACGTTTGCCCTTTCTTCAAATATAGGAAAATATCTTGTGGTGTATTTTTATCCAAAAGATGACACGCCGGGTTGTACGACAGAAGGACAAGAATTCCGCGATAACTATGATGAATTCGTCGGGCACAATTGTGATATTGTGGGTATTTCGCGGGATAGTCTGAAATCTCACGAGAAATTTAAGACGAAAATGTCTTTTCCGTTTGAATTACTAAGTGATGCTGACGAAGCAGCATGTGAATTATTTGGTGTTATGAAGATGAAAAATATGTATGGCAAACAAGTTCGAGGCATTGAACGCAGTACCTTTGTGATCGACGAAAAAGGTGTGTTGATCCGTGAATGGCGTGGAGTAAAAGTGCCGGGACATGTAGCAGAAGTGCTGGCTTTTGTTAAGTCATTAAAGACGCAATAAACATTAATCTCGTTTTTCAATAGGTAGCAATTCTCTATGCTCAGGGCCAATATAATTGGCTGATGGGCGGATAATCTTATTATCTCTGTGCTGCTCGATAATATGCGCAGTCCAACCACTCGTACGTGAGATTGCAAACAAAGGGGTAAACAATTTCGTTGGTATCCCCATCATGTGATAGCTTACGGCTGAGAACCAATCAAGGTTAGGAAACATCCTTTTTGATTCCCACATCGTGGTTTCTATTTTCTCGGCAATATCGAATAGCTTCATATTATTCTGATCAACTGATAGTTTTCTTGAAACGTCTTTAATTATTTTATTGCGTGGGTCGGCTATGGTATAGACTGGGTGACCAAAACCAATAATGATTTCTTTATTAGCGACTCGATTAAGAATATCCTTTTCAGCGTCTTCTGGATCGTTATAACGTTTTATAATTTCAAAGGCGACCTCATTTGCTCCGCCATGTTTTGGACCGCGCAATGCACCAATACCACCGGTAATAGCAGAATAAAAATCTGAACCTGTTCCGGTGATAACACGGGTGGTAAACGTCGATGCATTAAATTCATGCTCTGCATAAAGTATCAATGAAGTATGCATCGCATTGACCCATGATTCGGTTGGTGGCTTGTTGTGCAACAAATGCAGGAAATGACCGCCGATAGAATCATCATTAGTTTCCAGATCTATACGTCGATTATGTGTTGTGAAATGATACCAATAGAGCAGAATGGATCCCAGGCAAGCGATTGTATGGTCAGCTTGATGACGTATTTGATCAATTGATAACATTTCCAAGTTTTGAGTCAATGCGCCTAGTATTGAAACGCCGCTACGAATGACGTCCATTGGATGGGCGGTGGCAGGTAGGGTCTCTAATGCGTTTTTAAGGTTGCTAGGTAAATTACGTAAGCTTTTGAGCTTTGTCTTATAGGCCGCTAATTCAGTGAGACTGGGTAATTTTTCATAAATAAGTAGATAAGCGACTTCTTCAAATTCACAGTGAGTGGCGAGATCTTGGATATCATAGCCACGGTAAAATAGATCATTGCCAGCTTTTCCAACAGTACAAATCGCAGTATTACCGACTTCTATTCCTGAGAGTAAGACAGATTTCTTTGTGCCAGCATTGGTTGTCATGGTGAGTTTGTTATTTTTTGTCTTTATTAGGGAAATGAATATCTAATGCATGATCCAATTTTTGTTCAAAGCTATGATAATTTAAGAAATTATAGAGTTCGTCACGTGTTTGCATTTGTTTAATAACGTTTTGCTGTGTTCCCTCATGGCGAATTGTTCGAAACACATTCAATGCAGCCGCATTCATCGCACGAAATGCGGAAAGGGGATATAACACCATAGAAACATCAACTGCAGCCAATTCTTCTACGCGGTAGAGAGGGGTTTTTCCGAATTCTGTAATGTTGGCGAGTATGGGTACTTTTGTGGCTGCTGCAAATTGTTTATAAATTGCTAGATTATCCACGGCTTCTGGAAAAATCATGTCTGCACCTGCTTCAACATAAGTACATGCGCGATCAATGGCGGATTGTAATCCTTCTGATGCCAGCGCATCTGTTCGAGCCATAATGACAAATTCTGAATCTGTTTTGGCATCGACGGCGGCTTTAATGCGTTCGGCCATTTCATCTTTATTGACGAGCACTTTTCCGGGTCGGTGCCCACAACGTTTTGATAGCAGTTGATCTTCAATATGCACTGCCGCCGCGCCGAATTTAATCATTGATTTAATCGTGCGTGCAATATTTAATGTGCCACCAAACCCTGTATCAATATCGACGAGTAATGGTAAATCAGTTGCATCAGTAATCCGGCGCACATCGGTCAGAACGTCATCTAGCGTTGATATAGCAAGGTCCGGAACACCCAGAGAGCCTGCAGCCACACCACCGCCAGAAAGGTATAGTGCTTTAAATCCTACCCGTTCAGCCATGCAAGCCGCATAAGCATTAATACACCCAGCAATCTGTAAAGGCTTCTCAGTAGCTATGGCGTCTCGGAAACGTAAACCAGCAGAGGAAATATTCACAGATTCGTAGGTGTCGGATTATTTTATGAAATGGGTTTTTAAATGTTTTGTTAAGGTGAAGCAATACTTAAGAAATTGGAGTTTAGCTAACTAACTAATTAAATGCTTGATGGCTTCTCGTTCGGTGATTAATTCTTGGTAGCTAGCATTCATTCTTTGTTGACTGGTTTCATTGATTTCTATGCCTTGGACAATTTGATAGTTGCCTGCCTGGCAGGTAACAGGGAAGCTATAAATCACACCTTCTGGAATGCCATAACTGCCATCTGATGGAATTCCCATCGATGTCCAGTCATTTTCCTTAGTGCCAAATACCCAGTCATGAACATGATTAATAATCGCATTGGCTGCACTTGCGGCACTTGATTTGCCATCTCTCGCTGAAATGATCGCCATGCCACGGTTCTGAACAGTAGGAATGAAAAAATCATCGACCCAAGCTAAATCTTGTAGTCGTGAGATTACCTTATCATTGTCGACAAGAGCGTGATTCAAATCAGGGTATTGCGTGTTGGAGTGATTGCCCCACACAGTCAATCGGCTGATTTTTGATACGGGTTGGGATAGTTTCTGAGCGACTTGAACTAGCGCGCGATTGTGATCCAATCTTAGCATCGCAGAGAAATTCGTAGGCTTGAGACCCGGCGCATTTTTCATCGCGATATAGGCGTTTGTATTGGCAGGGTTACCTACTACCAAAACTTTAACATTGCGATTGGCGACTTCATTTAATGCCTTTCCTTGCTCAGTAAAGATAGGGCCATTGGCCATTAATAAATCTTTACGTTCCATATTCTGAGTGCGTGGACGTGCACCAACCAGTAAAGCAATATCAACATCTTTAAATGCAATTTTAGGGCTGTCAGTCGTGATGACATCGTTTAATAACGGGAAAGCACAGTCTTGTAATTCCATTACAAGACCGTCAAACAAAGACTGTGATCCTGGTATATCAAGCAGTTGCATAATTATAGGTTGGTCTTTACCAAGCATGCCACCAGATGCAATACGAAATAGCAGGCTGTAACAAATCTGACCGGTTGCACCAGTGACTGCAATACGAATGGGAAGTTTCATTTTTTTACGATCCTCGAAGGTCCGCCAATTGGCCGAAGAACTTGTCGTTTATATGATGCAGCAGAATTATACTTGCAATCGGAGATTCACGGAAGTGTGAGTCTCAGTAATTAAAACATCACCAGAATATAAGGAGACGATGGAATAATCAATTATTTTGTATTGAAAATAAAAGGTGTCATTATATTAACGCATTAGTGCGTTAATAATTTGAATTAAAAGTAGGTTAAACATCCTTATTTCTGTTTTTCTGAGTCAACAATATAGTTATACAAATGCTTATATTCTTTTTTTGATATTTTATTGAATAAAGGGTCATCGTGAATTTTAACTTCCGCTTTAATTTCCGCTTCGATTGCTTTCCATTCGTCAGCGTCAAATACCTCGCCTAACAACGGATAAATAAATACATTTTCTGTATCTAAATGCGTTCGTTGTAGAGAAATGAATTCTCGCGCACTATTGACTAAATCGGGTACTGAAACGATGCAGTCATCAGCCGCTGTTTGAAATAACTGATTAATCTTGATTGTTTCCAAGCTAATCTCTTCATGCTCTCGCAAGAGTTTCTTGAGAATTGCTTTTTTTTCGTCCAGATTTTTATCTAGTAATCGTTTGAAGATGACATCTTCTGCAGGATGATGCCATTTATCGGGATAGACATGGAAATAATCTAATGCGCTAACAATAATTTCCATATCAGCAGAGCGCTGACTATCAAAATCGAAGCAATCAATTTCTTGACTTAAACAACTTAACAAAAGCTGCATATGATGATGGTCAGAATGAAGCTGGTGTTGTATTGGGTGCATGACAACTCCTCCGTAATTAAGATCAATTACCGCATATAAACACAACTAATTACTAATCGATAAAGCCTATATTCGACCATTATAATTCGATAATAAACTTAATCTATCCTATAACACTATCATAGTTTTCTTTTAATTTATTGTTTTGTATCAAACAAATAATTGCATGTAAGTGAATTAAGCCAAATGCGCGATGTTTTGAATCTGATGTTACCTACAATAATAGTTAATGCGACAAACTCGGTATAGAAAGCCATGTGTTTTGAAGTTAGTGTAGTGCGCCATAACACCCCGCAGTCTTGCCAGCAGGAATAGGGGTAGGGCGTACGGAGCAGGTTTATTCTTCTTGGTAAAGCTGATACTGCACTAAAGTCCAATGTCTATATACAGGCATGATTGTTAAGCTGTTCACATGTTTTGGAAATGGAAATGCATGAGGTTAAAACTTCATGTTTAAGTGTGAATAAATACCAAATCTATTGGGTATTGGCTATTCTAAAGGGAGTTAATAAATATGGGTAATAGCAAAGAAGTTAAGTATGATCTTACAAATTTACTGCTAGTTTTATTTTTAAGTGCGCTGGTATTGGGGCAATTAACCGTCTTGGCTGAGCCGGTAATTTTTTAGTATGTTGTTAAGAAAATTAGGACAGATCATTTGCTACAAACATGGGCAGTTTGAATGGCCAAATTCCAGTAGTTAAGTAATGTGTCCCTTGAATT
>RCMY010001290.1_pt1 | contig 23925 bp, 28 predicted proteins | sample 2041341 | NCBI WGS metagenome assembly RCMY01 (sample SAMN09708234, study PRJNA481090) | Marine sediment metagenome, whole genome shotgun sequencing project.
GACCCCAAAAAAAACCCCGCGCCCCCCCCCCCGCGGGTGGGGGGGGGGGGGGCACGCGGGGTAACTCGCTTGCCTCAGCGCGCACCGTGCGCGTCCGGGCGGCTAGGACAACTTGTTCTTAAGTTTGTCGACGGTGTCGTTCACCTTGTCCTTGACATCGTCCACCTTGTCCTTGACCTCACCTGCGGCTTCATCGGCCTTGCCGTCGTTTCGCATTTCGTCGTCATTGGTCAAATCGCCGACAGCCTGCTTGACGCGGCCCTTGATCTTGTCGCCTTCACCGGACATGGGGGTCTCCTGTTCGTCGCTGATTGGTACCCCTACGACCTACCCAGCCGCAGCAACTCGAAACCCGAAATCTTTGCCGGGCCGCCTCGGAGGTGAGCGAACGCGGTAGAACGGTGCGGCACGCCCGCATCACCAAAGGTGGACGACCATGAATGTCCTGATCGCCGTTGACGACGACGCCGAATCGCAAGCAGCACTCGAATTCGCCGACCGCCTGGTCCGCCCTGACGACGACGTGTCGGTGTTGCATGTCGCCGGCGAAATCGTCCCGTACATCGCCGGCCCGTTCGGCGGCTACGTGATGGTTCCGATCAACCAAGACGTGGTCGACGACATCGACGAGCAAGCCGACGCGATCGTCGAGCGCGACGCGGCGGCGATCACCTCTGCCGACGCGAAGGAGCTCGTCGATTTCGGCGATCCCGCAACCCGCATTTGCGCAGCGGCGAGTGAGCACAACATCGACCTGATCGTCATCGGCTCGCACGACCGTGGTGCGTTCGGCCGGTTCCTCCACGGGTCGGTCAGCGAGGACGTCGTGCGCAACGCACCGTGCAGCGTCCTGGTCGCCAGGGCAAACGATCTGCCGACCGGCCAGAGCTAGACACGCGGAGAGGCACGCCACTGCCTCGCAGCGGCGTGCCTCAAAGAGCGAGCTTCGGGGTCAGCTGACCGCGTTGCGCAGCGCCTTCACTTCATCGTGGACGGTCTTCACTTCGTCGAACTGGCGGGTGACCACGGCGCGAAGTTCAGGGGAGATGTCGGCAGCGAGCGCCTTGCGGAACTCCGATACGGCGTGATCCTCGCCCTGCTCGGCGGCGTCGAGCACGCCCGAAGCGCTGCTTCCGGACACGGCATCCTTGACCGCCATCCAGCCACGGTGAACCGCCGCGGCAACCGAGCCCGACTCGTCGATGTCGTCGCCGTAGCGGGCAGCCATCCGGTCGAGCTCGTCGGCAAAGCTTCCCCGCTGTTGCGAGTACTGCTGAAACTGCGGCACGAGATCAGCTCGGTCGCTCGAGGCCAGCTTCTCGGCGGCGTCGGCGAATCCCTTCTCACCGTCGCGAAGGGTTTCGATGAGATCCTTGGTGGTGCGTTCGTCGGTCGACATACGTTCTCCTTGGTGCGATGAAGGCGACGGTTGTCGCCCGGGACCAGGGACCTACCCAGAAGTCGTGCGGCTACACATGAAAACTCGAATTTCTCGTGCCGCCGGGGCCCAGCGCGTCACTCTTGGCCGGATTTTTCACCAGGCTGTTCGCCGTCGGTCTCAGATGGCACGACGACAAGGCTGCTCTTCTCCGGGTCCTGCCCCACGCCGATGAGCCCGCGCACCGCGTAGTACAACATCAAGATGATGGAGATGAAGATGCCGCCGGTGATCGACCCGCCCAAAAGCACGGCGTAATACACCCACAGGTACCAACCGCGGTCTACATCCGCTTCGCCCAACGGGAAGCTGAGGAACATCAGCAGCATCACCGAACTCACGATCACCGCGGAGGTCAGCTGGGCGATCTGTTGAATTCGCCGGTAGTGGCTTTCACGAAAGTCGATGTCGTGAGATATCGAGAACGTGATCAGCGTCAGCATGAGGGCGAGGATGGTCGCGCCGCCGGCGACGTAGGACGACGCGGCGAACCGCACGGTCGGCAGCACTGCGTCCAGTAGGCGCCGAGCCTCGAAAGCGCTCGCCGTTCCCACCACGACCATGCCGCCGAATCCAACGACCGCCGCTGCCACGCCGCCCAGCGCGGCCCAGCGCAGGTCGTCGCGACGCTCGGACTCGCCTTCGACCTTCTCGGACCGTTCGCTCGAACTCGTCTCGCGGGCACTCATCGGACGCCGGCCATGTGCGGGATTTTCGGTGGTGTGATCACCGAAGGGGTTTACCCGGACCGCTCGTCGGGCAAACCGTGCAGGATCCCAGCCCATTCAGCAACCCGACCGCCCGGAGAGGACCCGCACCCATGGCCTTCACCGTCCGCACGATCGAGACCCCCGGTCTCGGAGACCGCACCTACCTCGTTCACGACGGCACGACCGCTTTCGTCGTCGACCCGCAACGCGATATCGACCGCATCCTGTCGGTGGCCGGCGACGACCGAGTCACGATCGACAAGATCTTCGAAACCCACGTGCACAACGACTACGTCAGCGGCGGACTGGCGCTCAGCCGTCGCACCGGCGCGCCAATCGTCGCCAACGGCCACGACGACTTCAGCTTCGACGTCCATGGCGTCGAAGACGGCTCCGCCATCACCGTCGGCGACATGACCGTGGAGGCCCGACACAGCCCCGGCCACACCCATACGCACCTGAGCTACATCGTTCACGAGGACGGCCGGGCACGTGCGGTGTTCACCGGCGGGTCGCTCCTCTACGGGACGGTAGGGCGGACCGATCTACTCGGCGAGGAATCCACGGAGCAACTGACCCACGACCAGTGGGCAACGGTGCGAACGCTGGTCGAGGAACTCCCCGATGACGTCGCGGTCTATCCCACCCACGGTTTCGGGAGCTTTTGTTCGGCTCAAGCCGGAGCGAATCGAGACAGCGGCACCATCGGTGACGAACGCGACAACCCCGCCGTCACCACCGACGATGCCGACGAGTTCGTCGCCGACCTCCTCGCCGGACTCACCGATGCTCCCGCCTACTACGCCCACATGGGCCACCTCAATCTCGCCGGAATGGCGGAGCCCGACCTCTCGCCGATCACCTCCGTCGACGCCGCAGAGCTCGAGAAACGCCTCGACAGCGGGGAATGGGTCGTCGACCTCCGCGATCGACGGGCCTACGCCGGGCGCCACTTGGTCGGCACGCTCAACTTCGAGGTTGACGGCCTTCCCACCCACCTCGGCTGGCTCATCCCCTGGGGCTCCCGGCTCACGCTGCTGGCCGACGATCCCGACGCCATCACACAAGCCCAACGACGCCTGGCCCGGATCGGCATCGACCGTCCCGACCAAGCGGACCTGGCCCAAGCCGAGGCGGCGCTTGCCACCGAGGGATACACCGTCGCCCCGTATGCACGTCTCGCCGAGACTCCGGCCGAGGAACGCGACTTCACGGTCGTGGACGTTCGCCGACAGGACGAGTTCAACGACGGCCACCTCGACGGCGCGGTCAATATCGCGCTGCACCAGTTGCTCGATCACCTCCATCACGTGCCTGCCGGTCCGCTGTGGGTGCACTGTGCCTCGGGCGCCCGGGCCGCGATCGGCGCCAGCCTGCTCGCCCGGGCCGGCTACGACGTCACCCTCGTCGACGGCGGTCCCGACGACGACGACTGACTAACCACGCGGGCATCCCCGGCGACTCGAAATATGGGTATCGTTCTGGCCCACCGCTTGCCACAGACAAGCGCCGCAGAACCAAGGAAGCGCTTTGAACATGGCGACCGCACGATTGATTTCTCCCCCGATGACTTCTCCCGGTCGGGCCGGTCACCACCGGGCGCCCCGCCTATGGGCTGCAGGCGTACTACTCCTCGCGGCAACCGCGATCGGTGCAACCGGATGCTCCGCCACCCAAGAATCGGCCACCATCGACGTCAAACCCACAATCGATACCTCCTCGCCCGCCTACAACTACTTCGGGTCGGTTGAGGTCGCGCAGGGCTCATCACTCGACACCGTCATCGACAACGTCGACTCCAGCGCCGACATCACCGTGGTCGAGACGCCGGAGGGTGTCGAGGTGACCATCACCGATGCCGACGACGGATCCACCCGAATCGAACTCCAAATCGCCGACGATGCTCCGGTCGGCGCCCACGCCATCACCTTTGACATCGTGGGCGAGCCCGAACCGGTGAACTGGACGATCGGGGTCCTTGCTCGCTGAGCCGCCCAGCGGTGGCCGCATACGCGGTGGTGGCCGGTTACTCGGTGACGTCGCGTCGTTCGAAGATGACGGTGCTCGCGGCGTAGACGATGACGGCATAGCCGGCAGCGAGCACCAAGGCCGAAACAAAGGCGCGGCTGTCGGTGCCACCCTGGGCCAGGGCATCGAGCACCCCTGCGGGAAGCCAGTCGGCGGTCGAGGGCCAGAGCGAATGCAGGATGAGCTGTTCGCCGATGAGAAAGTAAGCAACACCGGCGGCGATGGAGACAGCTGCCGATCTCGACACGAGGGCGATGAGCCCGCCGAACAGACCCCAAACGGTCGTGGCCAGGGCGGCGTTGACGATGATTGCCAGACCCTCGGTGGCCCCTTCGACGGTTGCCCAGGCGTCGGTATCGATCCCCTGCGATCCCGAGATCGCGAACGCGACAATCGCCCCGACCACCGCGGCTAACGCGACGACAACCACGAGTACCGCACTGAGCCCGGCGATCTTTCCGGCGAGGAGCCGGCGGCGTCGGGAGTCGACGACCAAGAGGGCCCTGATGGTGCCGGTCGAGTACTCGGCGGCGACGTTCGATGCGAACAGGGCCAGGGCGACGATGCCCAGGAATCCACTGGCCGTTTCGAAGCCGGCGAGGTAGCCGCCCGGTTCGGCGAGTTGGTCGAGCCCAACACCTTGGCTGTTCGCGGGACCATGGCCGCTGGGGTTGTCGGCGTTGAGGATCGAGACGATGGTCAGCATCACGGTGAACCCGGCTGCGGCACCGGCGTAGCCGAGAATGGTCGCGGGCCGTAGGAGTTTGACGAGTTCGGAACGAAACGACGCGATCATGACCGGTCCTTCTGGTTGCTGGTCAGTTCGAGGAACGTGGTCTCGAGGTTCGCCTCGACCGGGCGGAGTTCCCGCAGGACGATGCCCGCGCCGAGGGCGAGGCGGCTCAGGTCTGCCGACCAGTCGGGTTCGGCTTCGACCTCGACACGACCGCCGTCCACGATCACGTTCTTGCCTGCATGTTCGGCGAGCTGGCCGAGCCGGAAGCCGTCGGCCGGATCTGCGGCGACTGCGACAACGGTGCTGCGTTGTGCGGAGAGAAGTTGATCGAGCGGACCGGAAAAGAGGAGTCGGCCGTCTTGGATCATGACAAGTCGGTCACAGGCGGCCTGGATCTCCGACAGCAGATGACTGGACACCACGACCGAGGTCCCCTCTTCGGCCAGGCGCCGGAAGAGGGCGCGGATCTCGACGGTTCCGGCCGGGTCGAGACCGTTGGTGGGTTCGTCGAGCATCAGCACTTCGGGTCGTTGCAGGAGGGCGCCGGCGATCCCGAGACGCTGCTTCATGCCGAGCGAATAGTTCTCGTAGCGGTCATGGGACCGATCGGTCAGATCGACGATTTCGAGCACTTCGTCGATGCGACGTGTCGCCAGCCGGCCGAGGCGCGCCAGGGCAAGCAGGTTCTTGTAACCCGAAAGCTTCGGATACAGCGCGGGGGATTCGACGAGTGCGCCGACCTTCTGGATGTAGTGCGACGGGTCGTCGATGGGATGTCCGAGCATCCACGCCTTGCCGGCCGTGGGCCGAATCAGGCCGAGCAGCATCCGAAACGTCGTACTCTTCCCGGACCCGTTCGGGCCGACGAAACCGGTCACACCACCGGCCGGGATGTCGAAGCTCAACCCGTCGACAGCTCGCATTTGGCCGAAGTCCTTGGTGAGTCCTTCGACCCGAATCGCCGGTGCCGGTCCAGCAGACGCAAACGGTGCCCCAGCGCTCGAGTCCGTGGTGCTCGAGTCGGAAGTGCCTGCATTGGTCAACATGTTGGATTCACCGTGCTTCGACATGGTCGACCGACTCTCGAGGTGTTGCCACGGCGGTGGCCGACGGTGGCGCTTTTTGCGCGGCCTCGGGTTCGCCTTCGATGTCGAGTCGGGGAAGGATCCGGTCGAGCCAGTCGGGAAGCCACCAGTTCGGATCGCCGACCAATGCCATGGTCGATGGGACGAGGATCATCCGCACGATGGTGGCGTCGACCGCGACGGCGGTGGCGAGGCCGATGCCCATCATCTTGACGACGGGGTCGCTGCTACCGACGAAGCCGAGGAACACGCTGATCATGATGAGCGCAGCGGCGGTGATGACCTTCGCTGTCGCGCCGAGGCCCTCCACGACACTGTCGATGTTGGAGTGGCCCCGGTGGTACTCCTCACGGATACGGGAGAGGATGAACACCTCGTAGTCCATCGACAATCCGAACAAGATGGCGAACATCATCATCGGGACGAACGACGCAATCGGCACGGCCTCGTCGAGCCCGATCAGGCTGCGACCCCAGCCCCATTGGAACACCGCCACCACGACGCCATAGGCAGCGCCGATCGACAGCAGATTCAAGAGTGCCGCTTTGAGTGGGACCAGGATCGAGCGGAACACCATCATCAACAGCAGGAACGACAGGGCGACCACCGCACCGATGAACCACAGGAGCCGTCCGGCGATCTTGTCGGACTGGTCGATGAACCCTGCCGTTGGGCCACCCACCAGGGCCGTGACATCGGTGCCGGCGGTGACCTCGGGGATGGTGGTGTCACGCAGCCGGTGCACGAGATCGCTGGTGGCCTGGTCTTGTGGTTTCGTGGTGGGGATGGCGGTGATCAGTGCAGTGTCGCCTGCTGCATTGACCTCGGGAGGCGAGACGGCCTGCACACCGGGGTCGCCGTTGACCGCGGCGGCGATGGCCTCGAGCACGGCCGGGTCGGCCCCGTCTCCGACATCGATGGTCAACAGCAATGGCCCGTTGAACCCGTCGCCGAACCCGGCAGCCAACAGGTCATAGGCCCGACGGTGCGTTGTGGAGGTGGGGTCGGTTCCGGCGTCGGCCTGACCGAGACGCATATCGAGTACCGGAATCGACAGGGTCAGCAAGACCACGGTGGCCGCAATAGCCGAGCGCCACGGGTGGTACGCGACCCAGTGCGCCCATTTGACCCAACCGCTGTGGTTCTCGCTCACCTGCAGCGATGCGCCCGAAGCGGTGGCCTCCGCTGCTTCGACCGCGGCCCGCCGGTGCGATTTGGCCAACACCCTGGGGCCGGCGAAACCGAGCAGCGCCGGCAACAGGGTGATCGCCACGAGCACGGCGATGGCGACCACGAGCGAAGCCGAGTAACCCAAGGCGGCGACGAACGGGATGCCGGCCAACTGGAGTCCGAGTATCGCCACGACCACGGTGCCGCCGGCCACCACCACGGCCTGGCCGGCCGTTGCATTGGTCCGAGCGATCGACTCTTCGTTCCCCATCCCGGCTTCGAGGTGGTCACGGTGTCGGCTCAGGATGAACAGTGCGTAATCGATCCCGACCCCGAGTCCGATCATCGTGCCCAGCCGGGGGGCAACCGATGGAATGTCGATGACCGACCCCATCAAACCGACGAGGGAGAGCCCGACGGCGAGCCCGAGCACCGCAACACCCAACGGCAGGATTGCGGAGTACACGCTGCGGAATGTGACGAACAAGATGATCAGAGCCGCGATGATGCCGATCATTTCGGCTGGCCCCGTGGTGCGCTCTTTCAACACGGTGGGAAGTTCACCGCCGTACTCCACCTCGACGCCGGCGGCTTCAGCCGGGCCGGCGGTTTCTATCAATGCATCGACGGCCTCCCGCCCGAGATCCGCCGTGGACCCATCGAACTGAACCGACGCAAACGCTGTCGCACCGTCGGACGACATCGACCGAGGACTGGCCAGGGGTTCGGTCACCCCCACCACATGGTCCAGCGCTCGCACCTCGGCCACGGTCGCTGCGATCCCGGCGGCAGCGTCGGAGTCGGTGACCGAGCCATCGGCGGTGTGGAACACCACCATGGCCGTGGCCCCGGACCGCTCCGGGAACTTGTCCTTCAACAGATCGATCGCCTGCTGGGACTCGACGCCCGGCACTTCGAAGTTGTCGACCGTGCCGCCGCCTGCTGTTCGGTCGATTCCCACGATCAGCACGGCAATGAGGATCCAGCCGGCCACGAACCAGCGACGCTGGCGGGCGGCGGTGCGGCCGAGACGGTAGAGCCAGTTCGACATGATGGGGTCCTCTTTCCACAGCTTCCGGGCTCCGGGCCCGAAGTCATAATATTGCAGTCACTGCAATCTTGCACCGACTGTCGACTTGTGTCAAGATCTTCTCATGAACGAGGAACTCGGCTTACGAGAACGTAAGAAACTGGAACGTCGGCAATGCATCGAACACGCCGCCATCGGCCTGTTCGAGCAACAAGGTTTTGATGGAACGACCGTCGAACAGATCTCCGCCGTTGCCGACATCGCGCCGCGGACGTTCTTCTCGTACTTCCCGACCAAAGAGGACGTCGTACTCGCCGACTACTCGATGAGGCTCGAGCGCATCATCACCGAGCTCCGGGATCGGCCCGAAACCGAATCTCCGTGGGATGCGCTGCACGCCTCGTTCCTCGAGGTCGCAGCCGACTACGAGTCGGCTCGAAGCGACCTCGTCCGCCGCTTCACGATCATGGCCGCCAACCCGACCGTGTATGCCCGGAGCCTGCAACTGCAAGCCGGATGGGAAGATGCGCTCGCCGAGGTCCTGCGCCAACGCGCCGACCAACAAGACGAAGACCTCGAATCGCGGCTGCTCGCGTCCAGCGCCTTGGGGTGCATGAGGTCCTCGCTGCGACACTGGATGCTCACGGGTCACCGCACCGCCTTACCCGCGTTGATTCACACGTGTTTCGGACAGCTCGCCCACGGTCTTACGTAATCCGAACCCCGCCGAGTCGATCACTCTGCACGGGTTACTCCGAGGCCACGAAGCGTCATGTCGAGCATGCAACCGAGTTCGGCCTCCGAGACACTGCTGTTGTCGACGATGCGCTGCGAGATCAGCGGACCCTGAATGACGTGCATCGCCATCTCCACATCGATGTCGGCATCGATCTCGCCACGGGCGATCGCCCGCTGAAGCGCGACGACGGTCGGACCCCTCGGCTGCACACGGACTTGTCGAAAAAGATCGCGGTTCTCCGGGCTGTCGATTGCCTTGCCGACCATCCACGCAAAGAGTGCCCGGGTCTGCATCGAGGCAGCAACGTTCAGGTACCGCCGGTGAATCTGTTCGAGGTCACCCCGTAGGGTCCCGGTGTCGGGCGGCGCTTGGGCGGTCACGCTGTCGTCAACCGCAACGAATACCAGTGCCGTCGTACTGCCGAAATGCCGGTACAGCGTCGTCTTGGCCACCCCGGACCGACGGACGACCTCATCGCCCGTCACGGCTTCGGGACCGTCGGTTGCGATGATCTCCAACGCCGCGTCGAGGAGACGCCGACGAGCCTCTTCGCTGCGTGGTCGAGCCATATCGCTCACTAGCGTAGCGCCTTCCGTGACGCCACACCGGCTGCGATCTGCCGTTGCATCCAGTATTACGCTATGGTTCGTATCGTAATTAGGGAATCACGAGGAGCACGACCGGAACATGCACAGCGAACAACCCATTTCCCAGTTCGGCGGTCCGATCGACCCCCGCCTCAAGATCTCCGCCCTGTGGATTTCCATGGTGGTCGTCTTCGCGTACGTCGACATCTTTTCCCTCTACAAACCCGGAATCCTCGCCGACCTGCAGGCGGGCACGATCTATCGGTTCGACATCACCCAGACATTTCTGTTCCTGACGACGCTGTTCATCGTCCTACCGTCGCTGATGATCTCCTTCACCTTGATCATGCCCCCGAAGCTCAACCGGGCCACGAACACCGTCATCGCCGGCGTGTACGCGCTGATCGTCGTCGGCAACGCCATCGGTGAATGGACGTACTACATCTTCGGCAGCGCCGTGGAGGCGGCTCTGCTGGTCGGCGTGATCTACTACGCACGGCGTCTGGGTTCGCACCAGAGCGCTTCGCCGACGCCAAACGTCGCCTGAGGCCGCCGCTACCGTTTGCCGACGGCATGTCCCTGACGCACGCCGTCGAGGATCTCCTGGTCGACGTCGTCGGAACCGTGGAGAACGCTGATGTCGCCCGTGCTTTCCAGAACGACCGCCCGCACATCCTCGAGGCGCAGGACGTTGGCTTCCCGAAGCTTCGCAAAGATGTCACCCGCCGTCACTCGAGCGTGACGGAGGTTGTCGTCGAGCATGTCACGTCCATCCATGAGCAGGAGCGGGGTGTTGTCGATCGCGTCCTCGATGGTGTCGCGTCGGGCTCGGAGCCACGACACCGCTGCCTGCGCGCCGAGGAGACTGGCGATCGCCGTCGCGCCGCCAACGACGTCGGCCGATGACGCCGCAACGCTTCCGAGAATTGAACCGATCGAGACGGTGACAGCGAAGTCGAAGCTCGACATCTTGGAGAATGAGCGCAGCCCGACCACTCGCACCGACACGACCACGACCAGCAACATCACAACGGCCGACACCGGCACCTGCCAGAGATCTCCCCACGTTTTAACGAACCAGTCGCTTGACCCCAGCAGCATCACGTTGCGCTCCAATCCGCCACCCCGCACCTCGTAGGTAGGCGCCGCCGAACCCGGCGGCAGCTCCGGTCTACCCAGCCCCCAGCCGACAAAACCTCGGCGCGGATACACCCGGCTGCCCGACTATCTCGTGCGAAGTCAATGTCGACTTGTCGACCACGAGCGTTGGCCGCATACTTCCGCCGTGACGACAATCCAGGTTGCCACCCAGCTCGATGCCTCCGCCGATGTGGTGTGGAAGGCGGTCAAGACTCCCCAGGCCTTCGTTCATGTGGCGCGCGGGATGCTCCGATATCCGGCCGCCCAAAAGCTCGACCGCTCGTGGCAGGTCGGCGACGGGATCAGCGGATGGACGTTCCTCTTCGGGCTGATTCCCTTCTCGTACCACCACCTGAATGTGACGTCGATCGACGAGATCGCTCGCGTGCTCTCCACCGAGGAGCACGGCGGCGCAATCCGAACATGGCGCCACGACTTGACCGTTACCCCGCTCGACCACACGTTATGCACCTACGAGGACGTCGTGGAGATCGACGCCGGCTTCCTGACTCCTGTCGTGGCTGCCTACGCGGCGATCTTCTACCGTTATCGCCAACGTCGCTGGCGCCGATTCGCTCGCCTCCTCAGCGCAGTCACCGACTAAGCGCAGTACGCGTCGGGGACCAACCCGACCCACTCCCAGAAGTGGAACCGAAAGTGGTCAACCGTGGTTGACGGTTTCGGGTTTGTCAACTATGGTTGACACCATGGAAGTTCGCATCGGAGACCTCCCTCTACCGACCGACACCGAGGCCGCGCTGGCCGCAGTCGTCGCCCTCCGTCGCAGCGCCGACCGGCTCGAGCTCGCTTCGGTGCAATGCGCAATCGACCAGGGATGGACCTGGGTCGAGATCGCAGCAGCGCTCGGCGTGACAAAACAGGCGGTGCACAAGCGTTACGCCCGCCGAATCAAACAATCACCAACGAAACCCTCACCGACGAAACGAAGGAAGCCTTGATCTTCAAACGAAAGGGGCGCAGCCGCCTCGAAGACATCCGGATCATGAACGAGCTGTTCCCGGCGGCAGACGCCATCGCCGCCGCCGACGGCGAGCCCGATGCCGGTGCAGAGCACTTGCTGATCGCTGCACTCGATCTCGACACCCGGGTCGGCGCGACGAGCGTTCGAACGAGCCGGCGCCGACCCTGAACACTTCCGGGACGCGGTGCGAGACCAGCACCGTGCTGCGCTGCAGGCCGTTGGCGTTCACCCGATCGACGATGACGTTCTGGATCAACAGATACCTTCACCCGGTCCAACGACCGGCCTGCATCGCGGCACCGCGTCCGGGCACGAACTCTTTCGGCGTGTGGTCGAGCTCGTCCGTCGGGACCGATCGCAGCTCTACGGGGCCTACTTCGTGCTCGTCGCAGCCGAAACCGAGCTCGGCACCACCGCCCGGGCGCTCCGCCACATGGGCGTAGACCCAACGGCACTGGCCGAAGCCGCGAGAGCAGAGATCAGCCTCCTCAACAACGGCGAGCACTAGCCCCACCTGTCGCATCCGGCCCGCACAAGGCTGACCGCTTTGCGTTCGGGTTTCGCCGCCGGTGGGGTCGGGTACGTCACGGAGCCCGAGGTTGGGGAGAACCTCCCAACCACCAAGGAGCACCTCGTGACCAAACACGTCGCCATCTTCGGCGCCGGCATTGCCGGACTCACCGCAGCGCACGAGCTGGTTCAAAGGGGCTATCGGGTCTCGGTGTATGAACTGAACGATTCGGCCGGCGGTTTCTTTCGCAGCGCGCGGCGGGAAGAGGACAATCTGCCCTCGGAGTACTCCTGGCACGGTTTCGGCCCCTGGTACCACAACACGTTCGACCTGCTGCAGCAGATTCCCTTCGACGCCAACAGCACCCTGTATGAGCGCGTGCTGTCGCGTCCGATGGAGTACGCCGTCGTGCCGAACGCCATCGACGACGACTTCGCCACGGACGACCTGTTCGACAAACAGCGGGCGTTCAGAATCTCGAAATCCGACAAAGCAGCATTGGCCTGGGGCATTCTCAAGGTCTGGACCGCCAACACTCGAACGAAGGAACGCTACGCGCTGGCCAATGCCGCAGCGTATTGGCAGCCCCGAATGAGCAAGACCGGCCACGCCACCTGGAAGGCCATCTTCGGACCCTGGATCGGGTCCGACTGGCCGTATGCATCTCTCCATCACGTCGGTGTGTTCTTCGCCCGCAACATCCGATCCGGCCCGGCCCACGAACACGAGGCCGATGAACACGGACCGGCGTGGAAGCACGAGTCCATGGGCGGCTGGTCGCTCCTGCGGGGGCCCAGCAACGAATGGTGGTTCGACCGGTGGGTGGCACACCTCGAACAGGCCGGCGTCGAGTTCCATTGGGAATCCCCCCTCGATGAGTTGCACTTCGATGGCGAGGCCATCACCGGCGCAACCGTTTCGCAGGGGACGGAGGTTCAGGCCGACATCTACGTGCTGTCCACCACGCCGTTCTCGGCGGCGGACGTACTCGCCAGAACACCGGCGTTGGAAGAAGAGAAAGAACTCGGAAAGATGCGGGCGCTCATACAGAACGGGCCGCACACGCAAGTTTCCTTCAGGATCGCGTTCGATGAGCCAATGGCCTGGCCACGCGAACGAACGGCCATCGCGCTGGCCGACTCCGAGTTCAACATCACCCTGTTCGCCAACGAACAATCCTGGCCCTCCAGAATCGACCTCGGCGAGGGCGTGAAATCACTTTGGACATGCACGGCGTGTGTTGCGTCAGTCCCCGGGCGCGTGCACGGAAAGCCATTGCGCAACTGCACGAAGGAAGAATTCGTCGACGAGGTCCTCGCACAGATCTTCGCCTCCGAAGGCTTGGACTTCATGATCCGGAAGGCAAACGACGGTCGCAAGTTACGCGACTTTCGCATCCTGAAAACAGAAGTCTGGCCTGAATGGACGTTCTCACCGGACGGAATCACGCCTGTCCAGCCCAAGTGGGTGACCACCACCGACACCCAACCCCATCGTCCCGGTCAGAAGACATCGATCCCAAATCTCGTTCTGGCGGGTGCTCACACGGACACCGAAGCCGACATCTGGAGCATCGAGGGCGCTGTCGAGAGTGGACGCCGCGCGGCCAAGGTCTTCGAGCCCGATGTGGTCGTCATCGGTCAGCACAAGCCGCTGCCGCTGAAAGCTCTCGCCCACCTCGACGACCGCCTCCATGCCTTGCGTCTTCCGCACGTGCTCGCCGTGATCGCCGCTGCATCGGCCGCAGCAATGGTGCGAGTGGCCCCGGGCACGATCCGCAAGTTCGCCCGGCTCATCGGTCGAGAGAGCTCACGCTGAAGTCGAGAGCACCGAGGTCACCAGGGCTTGGGCCTGGCTCTGTAATTCGCGCAGGTGCGCGGGTCCGCGGAAGCTCTCGGCGTAGATCTTGTACACGTCCTCGGTACCGGACGGTCGCGCCGCGAACCACGCCGATTCGGTCGTCACCTTGAGCCCGCCGATCGCCGCTCCGTTGCCGGGCGCCTCGGTCAGCACTGCGGTGATCGGCTCCCCAGCGAGGTCGCCGGGTGGGACCTGATCCGGTGACATCGAACCGAGCGCAGCCTTTTCTTCGCGAGTCGCCGGCGCGTCGATGCGCTCGTACGTCGGATCGCCGTGCTCGGCGGTCAGCTCGCGGTATCGCTCGCTCGGGCTCGACCCGGTCACGGCGAGGATCTCGGATGCGAGCAGCGCGAGCAGGATGCCATCCTTGTCGGTCGTCCAGACGCTGCCGTCGTGGCGGAGGAACGATGCCCCGGCTGACTCCTCCCCGCCGAATCCGATCGATCCGTCGAGCAGTCCCGGGACGAACCATTTGAATCCGACCGGCACTTCGACGAGTCGGCGGCCGAGGCCGGCCGCGACCCGGTCGATCATCGACGACGACACGAGCGTTTTGCCGATGGCAGCCGCGGTCGGCCACTCGGAGCGATGTGAGAACACGTAGTCGATGGCGACGGCGAGAAAGTGGTTCGGGTTCATCAGGCCGCCGTCGGGGGTGACGATGCCGTGCCGGTCGGCGTCAGCATCGTTCCCGGTGGCGATCTGGTACTGATCGCTGACTTCGATCAGCGACGCCATGGCATAGGGCGATGAGCAGTCCATGCGTATCGCGCCGTCCCAGTCCAGTGTCATGAAGCGCCACGTCGGGTCGACGAGTGGGTTGACCACCGTCAGGTCGAGGTCATGGGTCTCGGCGATGCGCCCCCAGTAGTCCACGGCGGCTCCGCCGAGCGGGTCGGCACCGATGCGGACACCGGCGGCACGTACGGCGTCGAGGTCGAGCACCGACGGCAGGTCGTCGACGTAGATGCCGCAGTAGTCGTAGCTGTCTGTCGTGTCGGCTGCGAGCGCCCGCGCCAGAGACACGCGCCGGACACCCCGATTCCCCGCCGCGAGGAGTTCGTTCGCTCGCGATGCGATCCAGCCGGTGGCATCGGTGTCGGCCGGTCCGCCGTGAGGAGGGTTGTACTTGAAACCACCATCCTTGGGCGGGTTGTGCGACGGCGTGACCACGATCCCATCGGCCAGGCCGGCACCGGTCGTGCGACCGGCATTGTGCCGAAGAATCGCGTGGGAGATGGCGGGTGTCGGCGTGTACCGATCGTCGGCATCGACGAGCACGGTGACGTCGTTTGCCGCGAGAACCTCGAGCGCCGTCACCCACGCCGGCTCGGAGAGCGCGTGGGTGTCGCGCCCGAGAAACAGCGGACCATCGATCGACTGCATCGTCCGGTATTCGCAGATCGCCTGCGTCGTGGCGGCGATGTGGGCCTCGTTGAACGACCCGGTGAGGCTCGATCCACGGTGTCCCGACGTTCCGAACGCCACCCGCTGGCCGATGTCATCGGCGTCCGGCTCGACGGTGTAGTAGCTCGACACGAGATGGGCGATGTCGACGAGGTCGGATGGGGCAGCGAGCAAACCGGCACGTTCGTGGATCATGCCTCAAGTATGTCTCGACATGACGCCCGGCGGGTTTCGGCGGTCGTCACCCCATGACACTGCCCTGAGCGCCTGCTACCTTCCAATGCCCATGGGCACGACCGAACGAACAGATTCGTAATGGGCATCCTCGGCATCGACGTCGGTGGTTCGGGAGTCAAGGGTGCAATCGTCGATACCGACACCGGCGAGTTGTTGAGCGAACGAATTCGGATCGCGACACCGAACCCCCCGACACCCGAAAAGATCGCTGGCGTTGTTCAGGATCTCGTGCGCGAGCTGGACTACTCCGGGCCCGTCGGTTGCAGCTTTCCGACTGTCGTGGTCGACGGACAGGCGCTGACTGCGGGCAACATCGACAAGGCCTGGCGGGGCACTCGTGTCGACGAACTGTTCGCTCAGGCGACCGGACTGGAGTTCGTCATACACAACGATGCCGACCTTGCCGGTGTTGCGGAGATGACACTGGGAGCAGGTCGCGGGTTGATGGGAACCGTGATCATGATCACGATCGGTACCGGCCTCGGTTCCGGTGTGTTCTACGACGGCACGTTGATTCCGAACATCGAACTCGGCCGCATGCCCGGAAAAGACGGAGAGCCCATCGAGTTCTACGCCGGCGACCGGGCCCGAAAAGTCGACGACCTCAGCTGGCACGACTGGGGCGAGCGGTTCAACTACTTCCTGCAGCGCGTGTCGCGGGTGTTCACTCCGGCCCACTTCATCCTCGGCGGCGGTGCGAGCAAGAAACTCGACAAGTTCTCCGAGAAGCTCGAGGTCGACGCGTCGATCCGAGTCGCGTCGTTCCGGAACAACGCCGGAATCGTCGGCGCCGCCATCGCAGCCCGGGACGGCGGTCTCCGCACCGGCGCCGAAGCCAACTGAACGACCGGCGGCTCCTGCGACAGCTCAGCTGACAGCGTGGTCCGCGTTGGCCGGTTTGTTGTCGGATTCTTCCAGCAGCGTCACCAGCCCTGCCCGATCGACGAGGTCGATGCAGCGGTAGTGCAGTTCGATGAGCTGGGCCGACTCGAGCTTCTTGAGCACTCGTTGCACGCTCGAGCGTTGCACGCCCAACATTCCGGCCAAGGTGCCCTGGGTTGTCCGAACCCGGCCGTTGTCGTCGGCTTCACGAAGCAGGATCGACGCCAACTGTGCTTCGATGCCACCGGCCAAAAGATCGATGAGCCGATTCTGTAACCCGGCCATCCTTTCCGCCAGGGACACGAACCAACGACGGGCGATCAACGGACGCGTCTGCAACAACGTGAACAAGGTCTCGGTGTCGAACGACAAAACCGTGCAATCCTCGATCGCCCGGGCGTCGAACACCTCGGGCTCGCCGAGAAACGCTGGCACGTCACCGAACACGTCACCCGGTCGGAGGATCTGAAGGGTGACCCGCCGACCTTTGACCTCGCGGCTGAGCTCGACGGTCCCCGTGCGCACAACGTGGACTTTGGCAGCCGCCTCGCCGTGTCGGAACACGAACGTGCCACCGGCGTACGACGACTCGCCCATCTCGTCGACCAGGAGCTCGACGTCGTTCTTGCTGAGCGGAGCGTCCTGACCGCGGCTGAGACAGAGGGCTATCCACGACCCGAACCGATGGAACATATTGGCCATATCGAACTCTAAGGTCCGCCACCCCGAACGGACAAGGCGACGATCGAGTCGGCTCGGACGCCTTCTCGTATGTCGGTTCGCCTGCGCCCTGACCATTGGTGATTGCGTCCGATCAGCGATTTCGGGCTTGGTACAGGCCCCAACTCGGTTCCTGGATGCAACAACCGCAATTGGAAGGGAACCAAAATGAGTACGAAACCACACGTCCGACCCAAAGGGGCCGGCAGCGAGTACGGGCCGCTCGGTATCGGGCTCCTCGGCGTCATGGTCACCGCTGCGGCGTTCGTTGCGCTGATCATCGCCGGCCTCGCTGCCGCCGACCTGTTTCCGGCCACATCCGGACCGGCCGACGCGCTGACAGATCGCGGCATCTGGTCGGCCACGCGAGCGTGGGCCAACCCGTTGGGTCTGGCCGGCCTGGCCATCCTGTTCGCAGGCGCCGTGCCCTACGCACTCGGCAACATCCAAAAGGCGATCAGCCACCGCTCAAACGCCATGACCACTTCCCTACCGACCCTCATCACGAAAGAAGACCGATCATGACCTCGCTCCTGCAACGCAAAAGCCCATCCGTAACCACCACAAACAACCAGACGGGACAACACGCCGTGACCGCCACGAGGTACAACACCATTCCCTACAAGGGCGACGATTCCATTCAGACGCTCGCCGTACGCCTGCAATGGCCCATGTTCATCATGGGAGCCATGGGGGTGATGCTCGGGCTGATACTCGGGATCGCCGGCGGCGTGAACCTCGGCGACTTCTTCTCGCCATCCGGCGTCGCCGCCGACCTCGGACGGGGCGAAGCGCTGGCGCAGTTGTCAGGCGCGTTCATGTTCATGGGGATGGGATTGATCCTCGGAGCGGTCGCATCGACACTGGTCAACATCGTGCGGACACTGCGCGACGCCGGCCGCGACGTCCAGTCCTCCCTCGGTGCCAAACCACTCCAGCTGGTCAAACCGTGGTCGGGGAAGGCGACAGCACCGGTGATGGCCATGGGGGTCATGATCGAAATGGTGACCTTGGTCATGGGCATCGTCCTGGCCGTGTCGATCGGTGGCGTCGACCCGGCTGCCATCGTCGACCCGTCCATCGCCTCCACCGGCGACCTCGCCGACATCGGCATGGTCCGCGCCGTCGGCACATGGCTGCCGGCGCTGCGTATCGTCGGACTATCCATGATCGTCGCCTCGATCATCCTGGCCCTCACCACAATCCGCAAAATCATCCGATTCCAAGGCGACCGAATCACCGAGATCGCCGACGAGGCCCGAGTCATCTCGGTCTGACGCGACAATCCCACAACCCACGACGGATCGGACCGGTGCTCCCCACCGGTCCGATTCGCGCCTGCGCGCTGCCCGACCATACGATTCCCCACTGAAACGCCAGTGACCGGAGCCACGCATGACCGAGAGAACGACCACGCAATTCGCCATCATCGGGGCTGGTGCGGGTGGCATGTGCGCCGGAATACGTCTCGGTCAGACCGGCCGCGACTTCATCATCCTCGACAAAGAACCCAACGTCGGCGGCACGTGGTTTCGCAACACGTACCCCGGCGCATGCTGCGACATCGCGTCACACGTCTACAGCTACACATTCGCTCCAAGCGCGGAGTGGTCAAAGCCCTATGGCACGCAGCCCGAGATACTCCAGTACCTCGAGAAGATCGCCGACGACTATGGCCTTCGCCCGCATATGCGTCTCAATACCGGGGTCGCCTCGGCCACCTGGGACGATGACCGGGCCCGTTGGCTCCTCGTGCTCGACTCCGGCGAGGAGGTCGAGGCGCAGTACCTGATCGGTGCGGTCGGGATGTTCGGCGAGATCAATATGCCCGACATCGCCGGCCTCGACTCGTTCGAGGGCGCCATGTTCCACTCGGCGCGGTGGAACCACGATCACGATCTCCGCGGCAAACGCGTGGCGGTCATCGGATCCGCCGCGTCGGCGGTGCAGTTCATCCCGGAGCTCGCGAAGGATGTCGGCCACCTACAGATCTTCCAACGGACCCCCAACTGGATCCTCCCGAAGGAGGACACGCCATACACCGAGGAGCAAAAGCAGGCGTTCCGCGACCGGCCGGAGCTGATGGCCGAGTCGCGCCAACGACTGTTCGAGACGATAGAGATCGGCCTCGACTACACCTCCCGCACCACGGTCGAGGTCGTGCAATCGATAGCGCAGCAGGCGCTCGACGTGATCGAAGATCCAGAATTGCGCCGCAAGCTGACGCCCGATCACCCCTGGGGTTGCAAACGGCCACTCCTCTCCAACAACTACCTACCGACCTTCAACCGCAGCAACGTCGAACTCATCGTCGACCCGATCGAGCGGATAACGAACCGCGGCGTGGTCACCGCCGACGGCACCGAACGTGAAGTCGACGTCATCGTGCTCGCCACCGGTTTCGAAACAACGAAGTACGTGAGCGCCATCGACGTGACCGGCCGCGGCGGGGTCAGCCTGAACGACGCGTGGGGCGGCGATCCGGTCGCCTACCTCGGCCTCACGACGGCCGGGTTCCCCAACATGTTCATGCTGTACGGCCCCAACACAAACGGCGGCAACTCCATCATCTTGATGCTCGAACATCAGGTCGAGTACCTACTCCGGCTGCTCGACGAGGCCGATGACGCCGGCGCGGAATGGCTCGACGTGCGACGCGAGGTCATGGACGCCTTCAACGACGCATTGCAGCAGGACATCGACGGCGTCGACGTCTGGCAGGCCAGCTGCAATGGCTATTACCGCTCGGCGTCGGGCCGTATCGTCACCCAGTGGCCATTCAATTTCACCGAGTACTGCCGCAGAGCCGAGGGCGACGACATTTCCTCCTTCCAGACCGGACGGGCGCAGCAGCGGGCGTGACATCTGCCGATGACTGCTCACGAAGGTGCTGTTGACCGGTTGGTGAGCAGGTGGTCGACACCGTCGAGCACGGGCCGAGACGGCGCGATCAGCCGTCCGCTCCCGGGCGTCGGAATCGGGCGAGCACACCGCGTCGGGGTCGCGCCCGGTCGTGGTCGGTGGGCTCAACAGTGACGCTGGGATTGAAGGCGATGTGGTCCTTGATCCTGCGAGCGAGCGGGCTGGGCCTGGGGTAGTACCACCCGGTGTCGGTGTGGTGGGTACTGTCGATCACGACGTCGTGGTAGCTGGCGAGCCCCTTCCAGGGGCACACGGTCTTGGTGGAGCTGACGGCGAAGTGATCCCAGTTGATGGATTCGGGTGGGAAATAGTGGTTCCCCTCGACGACGACGGTGTAGTCGCTCTCGGCGAGCACGGTTCCGTTGAGTACGGCTCTGGGCATGCTGGTCTTTCCTGTGTTCGTTCGTTTCGTTCGGACGGCTGGCGGTGCGGTGCGGTGCGAGTTGCTCAGCGGTGGATGAGGTAGTGGTCTCGAAGAACCGCCTTCTCGAGCTGGCAGTCGTCGAGACGGGCCTTGACGACGTCTCCGATGCTCACGATTCCCACAGCGAGGTCCTTGTTGACGACCACGACATAGCGGGTCCGGGCTCGGGTCATGATGTCCATGACCGAGCGGATCGACGCATCGGCGTCAACGACAGCCATGCCGGGACTCATCGCCTCAGCAACGGGACTGTCGAGCGCCTCGGCGCCCAGGTCGGCGATGCTGCGGGTCAGGTCGGACTCGGTGAACAACCGAGCGGCCGGCCGACCGCGTCGGTGACGACGAGGGCACCGATATTGTCCACGGTCAGGCGTGTCGCCGCAGCGGCGATGGTCGTAGTGGCAGCGACGGAGATCACGTCGGCGCTCTTGGAGTTGAGAATCTGTTGGATAGGCATGCACGGTTGAACCACCCGACGACGACCTCCATGTCGCAAAGGCGGCAATTGCGACATTCCCTGCCTGGGACAGGGGACGCCGAGCACTCGGCAATCCCCAATCGGTGATCACGAGGTCATCGCTCGTCGGTGGGTGGTCGGGCGGTGTCGCGAACCTGGATGGCTTGCTGCGGGAACTCGGTGATGAGCCCGTCGACGCCTAGCTCGATGAGGGCACGGACGTCGTCCGGCTCTTGGTTTGCGCTCCAAGCGTTGACTCGGAGGTCGAGCTCCCTCGCCCGTCGCATGAACGTCTCGTCGACCATCGACACGTATGGGTGCACGGCACGGTGTCGGTCATGCACATTTTCGATCATGGTCTCGCTGGGGAGCCGGCGACTCAGCAGCAAAAGCGCCGTCGGGATGGTCGGGCGCAGCTCGACGACACGATCGATGCAGTCGAGTCCGAAGCAACTGACGATCACCCGATCCGTCGACCCTCGTTGTTCGAGGACTTTCACACAGAGCTCGGCAATTCGCTGGTCCGGGTCGTAGGTCTCCTCGCTCGGGAGGTTCTTGAGTTCGATGTTCACCTCGAGACCAACGCACAGGTCGAGTGCTTGGGCCAAGAGAATTACGTCGGCCGGCCGGTCGCCTGCCGCCGTCTCCACGACGAGTCGACCGTCCGGGTAGCGATCGTCGTGGATCACCACCAGTCGGTCATCTGCGGAACGCCGGATGTCGAGTTCGACACCGTCGACGCCGAGCGACACAAGCTCGACGAACGAGCCCCGAGTGTTCATCGCATTGCCGATTCCGGTTGTCGTTCCGTGTCCGAACACTTTCATCGAGACAGTCCACCACACGGTGGGTTAGGCCACGACGAAATGAGGTCAACAGGGATAGGCGCTGCTGGAGCCGTATTACTCGCTTCATATTCTGCACTTCAACAACGCCGTGAGCTCACGCCAACACAGAGGTTGCGGCAACCGCCGGTAGAGACCCCGGTAGATCGACCAATCCGGCCGAGAACGACAAAGGCGCAAGCAGGTGTTTTGGCTGTTTCCCCTGCTCTGGCAACGTTTTCTCTGGAGCACGACTTCCCCGCTGTTCCCTCAGGCTCCCCCGTGTTTACGGTTGCATTGTTGCCTGTGTGTTGCCTGGAATGCGCCTGCGCACACCCCATCCGCACGCCGACGAACTCTCGGATGTCCACACTTCCGACGGTGCCTCAGGCAACCTGGACAGCGTCGATGAGCTTGTCGGGCACCTCGACAGGAAACGACAAGATCAGGTGCCGGTCGAGCGCAGTCGCGACCCGAGCGAGAGTATCGATCCGGTTCTTGACGCCGCCGCCTTCCTCGAGGCGAGAAATGACGGACTGCGTTGTTTCCATCCGCTCGGCAAGCTCGCGCTGGCTCAACCCGGCTTCGGTGCGCATGTCGTAGATGAGCTGACCGAGATCGAGGTCCTGGTTGATCGCCGTCCGCGTCTCATCCGAGGGCTTAGCCTTGGTCTTCTTGATGACTTCCCAGCGGGAGTAGTTCGCCATCGTTGTCTCCTTCTACGGGTTGCGCTTGGCGCAGTCCTGAGCGATCTTGCGAGCCCGAGTAACCTCGGCCCGTTCGTTGTTGCGTTGCTTGCCCAGTGTCGACCAAACAGTGTGGTGAGCAGCATGATCCGGCCGTCTTTCGTGAACCGGCAGGTGATCCGCCGAGCGGTCGAGCCGAGCGTGAACCTGACCTCGAACAGTCCTTCACCCAAGCTTCGAGAGTGAACGGCATCCTCGCCTTCGATCCGAGCGCTGCCAAACGGTCGATCACGACCAGCGTTCGTTCCCACTCGTTCTGGCTGAGTCCGTCGAACCATCCGACGACTTCAACGTGCGCCTCGATCTCAGCCACACGACCCATCATCGCATAACTGCGATCATTGCACAAGAGCGATAATCCGATCGCAGCGGCGGACAACATGGACGCTGCCACTTGACCGCCAACAGACCGATCTCATGTGCCTTCTCAGGTGGTTGCCGACGTTCCGCCGGACCGTTGATATGGGCGCTTCGAGGGTCGGCGTGCGACCGAGTCTTGCTGCCTCTACCGGCTCCAGGCCACACCGTGCCGCCCTAGCGAATCCAGTCAAGCGCTCGGGGTCGTGCCCAAGCACGAACGGATTGCAATTTCGGCGCACAAGGGACGCGGCCGCTTCCCACACGTTGGTGAAGCGACGGAGGTGTTCGAGTTCGATCGTGCGACCGGTGTCGCAGAGTTCACGGAACCTGTCGTCGCCCGACCGCCTGGAGTTGGTGCGGTTCGCCCTGGCACGCTGAGGTCGCGGCAGATCCCCTGTTGTGGAGGAGCTGGCGTGGGGACGGTCGACTGGCGTACGTGCCCGCGCCCGGCCCCAGTTCTCGACGGCATTGATCGAGGAGTCGTCACGGCCCGAAGCGTTTGTGATGCGCGGCTCGGACACGGTCGAGGTCTGCACTGGGTAGTTCCGCGAACTGAAGAGTTTCGAGGACCAGGCCAGCCTGCCGGACAAGGGTCGCGCTGACGGTCGAATCGGCATGCAGTGAGAGACCGAGGAGGTGAAGGATCTCGAGCAGGTAGATCTGAACAGTGGGTTGACCAACTGCGGCGATCCGGACCTCGTCGAACGCGATAGAGATCACCTCCTCGTGGGTCATCGCCTGTGGGCGCAGAATTGTCCGCTCACCGTCACCGACCAAATGCTGTGACGGCGGTTGCCGAACCAGCATTTCCTGGACGACGGCGCCGAGATGAAACAACGCGTCCTGTGCAGTGGTTGGGTCGTTGATCCCTGGTGAGAGCGCCTTGAGTGCGACATCAGCCAGTTGGCGTACGCCATAGGCGACGTCTTG
>RCMY010001292.1_pt1 | contig 23907 bp, 33 predicted proteins | sample 2041341 | NCBI WGS metagenome assembly RCMY01 (sample SAMN09708234, study PRJNA481090) | Marine sediment metagenome, whole genome shotgun sequencing project.
TTCGGCGGAGGCCGACGCAACTGCATCGGCTTCGCACTCGCCCAGATGGAGCTCACTCTGCTGATCGCCAGGTTCGCCCAACGACTCGACGTGACCGCACCTGCCACCGGCAAGCCCGGTCCGATCGGTATGGTCGTCAACCGCCCTCGAGGCGGCGTCCCCTTCGAGGTCACTCGGCGCACCTGACCGTTTCACCGGTCTGCCCACCGCCGGTTTGGCTGGTCTGGTCGGGCAGGGAATGGAGCGGACTCATGGGTGCTTAGCTGCGAGCGTGTCGTGGCGGCCCAGCCGAGCGGCCACGTCCAGGGTTTGAACGACGAGACGAGGGTTGCGGCTTAGCTTCGAGGCACGCGATCTGTGGCGACGGTCGGGGCGTCAGGAGGACCTCGGCGGTTGCCCCCTCAGCGACGCGCTCATCCGGGAACTTCATGGTCCACGCCCAGTGGACAAGCGCCAGATCACCAGCCTTGAACGCCACCGATTCGTTCATGACGATGGATGCCCCCGTGTCGGCGTTCGACGTTTGTCGCCGACGAGGAGATGGCACCGAGGTAGGTCGGCCAGTTGCTGCCGCGATCGGCGACGTGGCGATCTCGACCTCGTCTGGTTGCCTGGGAATGAGCTTTGTTATGGTCGCCCTCGCCCGCCCCACTGCAGAAGGAGTCGCGGTGGAAGCGATACCGATGGACGTCGCCGCCGACGACGGAGCCAAGCTGGCTGTTTGGGCGAGCGGCCCGCCCATCGCCGAAACCGTACTTCTCCTGCACGGCTTCTCACTCGATCACACGACTTGGGACGAGATTGCGCAGAGTCTCGTGAGCAACGGCTTTCGAGTCGTCACAACGGACCTCCGCGGTCATGGCCGTTCGAGCCTCGGGGAGTCTTCTCCGTCAGTCGATCGTCTCATCGCAGATATTGCCGAGATCATCTCGACGCTCGAACTGCCGCCGGTCCACCTTGTCGGCCACTCGCTCGGCGCCTTCGTGGCGCTCTCGGCAAGATCGAACGATCGACTCCGAGCCTCGACGAGGAGTGTGACGTCGATCGCGGGGACCGAGCAGTCGATCCAGAACGATCCGGTGATGCGAATCGGTTCAGCACTGTTCAGTTCCACGCTCGGCCTTTGGCTCCTTGGACGAGAACGAACAGGAAGATCGATGATCTCGACCTGGTTCGGGAAGGATCCGTCGACAGCCGACCTGGACCGGATTCGCCTGCTGTATCTGCAGTGCGACCGCCGGACTCGCAGCGCAGTGGCCAAGGCGACACGGGGCATTGATCTTCGGCCAACCTTCGCAACCGCAGGACCACCAACGTTGATCATGTGCGGCCGGGACGACAAGACGCCGCCGTTGAAGCAGACGGAACGGATAGCGAGCGCGATTGCTGGAGCAGAGCTGGCTGCAATCGAGTCCGCTGGGCACATGGTGATAGTCGAGCAACCGCACGCCATCGTCGACCGCATGTCGGAGTGGTTCGCTAGGGCTTAGCTCCCGCAGCGCTGACGGGCCTCGCTCAGACCCGGCTCACCGTTCCGTTCTCTCCAACGAACTACGCGCTCCATGCCCACTCGAGAACCGGCTAGCCGCGAGTTGACTGGGCCGCTCATGTGTTCAGTTGCCCCATGTCGCTGGATGGCGGGCGGACCGCCCATGCAACCTTCTACGCTCGCCGCACCGTCATGTTGTGGAGGCCAGAGATGCGGATAGGGATACTGACCAGTGGTGGCGACGCCCCCGGCATGAATGCGGCGATCCGGGCGGCCACGATCGTGGCCGTTGCGCTCGGCCACGAACCGGTCGGAATACGGAACGGCTACCGAGGCCTCATCGGTGGCGAGCTGATGCCGCTCGACCCTGCGCAGGTGGGCGACGCGCTGCGCCGCGGCGGAACCATCCTCCAGTCGGCGCGATGCCCCGAGTTCCACGAGCCAGAGGCCCGCCGAGCTGCCCGAGCCGCGCTGACCGACGCAGGAATCGGCGGGCTCGTTGTCATCGGCGGCAACGGTTCGCTCACTGGCGCTCTCCACTTGAGCGATCCTGCCGAGGCGGGTGACTGGCCCGTACGGGTGATCGGGATCCCGGCGTCGATCGACAATGACATCGCGCTCACGAGCCTTTCGATCGGTGTGGACACGGCGATGAACACGATCGTCGAGGCATGCGACAAGATCGCGGATACGGCAAGCGCACACGGTCGGGTCTTCCTCGTCGAAGTCATGGGTCGAGACTGCGGCTACCTCGCGATGACGAGCGCCATCGCATCCGGTGCCGACATGGTGCTGTCCCCCGAAGCGGATCGCACCGAGGATGAGTTGGTTGATTCAGTGGTCGACGCCGTGCGTGCGGTGCGGGCACGGGGCGGCTCGCAGAGGGTGATCGCCATCACGGCCGAAGGCATCGAGACACCGACGGCTCGCCTCAAGGAACTGGTCGATGGCCGACTTGCGAGCGAGACCGGCCAGCCGCAGGCCGACGTCGAGACCCGCGTCACCGTGCTCGGCCACGTCGTTCGCGGCGGCCAGCCAAGTGCCTTTGATCGGCTTCTCGGCAGCCGCATGGGCAACGTCGCCGTGCGATCCCTGCTCGACGGGGCCCACCGTCAGATGGTGGCGTGGCAACCTCCGGTTGACGCTGTCGCCGGTGTCGGCGAGCGATCAAGCCACGATCCCTACTGCCATCTGATGCCGCTCGACGTGGTGCTCGAAGCCACGCGCGAACTCCTCGACGGGCAGAGCCCCCTCGCCCGCTGGCGTACCTCGATCTTCGACGACCTCCAGGACGTATTCCTGCTCTGATTCACGGATCCAACGCGGCCCTCATGCTGATCCCGGCGACTTGATGGCATGGATCGTCGACACCGCGAGAACGAACGTGGTGCTACTCGGCGGCGGAGTCGTATTGCATCGCCAGAGCAGGATTGCCGCCGGGGTCCTCGAAGGCGATGAGGTGGCCGACCTTGGAGATGGTGAACTTCTCCATCAAGATTCGGCCGCCGGCCGCAACGATCTGCTTTCGTACGGCGTCGACGTTGTCAACGCCAAAAGTGCACTCGAAGCCTTTGGTTGGTTCGTTGTCGAGGAGCTGCCGGCGTTCTTGTATTGCACCCATGGGGGTCTGTCCGTCGGCGTCCATGATCTGGACAAAACCGGGCGGGCCGTACTCCTGGAACTCCCAGCCGAACACCGAGCCGTAGAACGCCCTCGTGGCGTCCACGTCATCGGTGTTGATCGCAAAGTGAGTCAGCCGTGGGGTCATGAACATCATCCTGACAGATCACCACAATCGCGGCCCTTCGACGCCGAGGCGCGCGCCGTCAATCTGAATTGGCTGACACGTGAAAGCGTTCAACGTCGTGGCACTCAACCATCCATCGATGGCGCGTGTCGGCCACCTCTTGGGCGACTTCCCACAACGGCGTACCGATGGTCGGTCACCTCCTGACCCCAGAGGGCGGTCTCGTTGGTGAGGTCGATGTATTCCACTTGCTCGAAGTGGTTCTCGAGAGCGGAGAACACTTCCGCTGGGGCGATGCCGGCTCGGTCCCAGACGCCCTCGATGGCGACGAACACGCCATCGCCCGAGAGAGGCGCCGACCACCGTCCCACGACCCGCCACCACTTCAGGCACTGCCCACAGAAGGTGTCGGGACACCACGGCGCCATAGGTCGCTTCCGGGACGGGCCCTCGGTTCCACAGCCGAGATCCACGACTGCGCAGTTCGAGTCTTTCAGGAAGGCATCGAGCAGAGTCGCCCACGCATGCCGGGTGACGGGATCTGTCAGCCCGTGGTCGGGCGCGTCGTCGAACGTTGCCGCCTGTTCATCCCAGAAGGACCGGGTGTCTTCGCTGCTCATCGCCACATCGTGGCACGCCGCCCTCTACCTTCCGGGAAGCCGAGCAGTCGATCAGCCACGATGCTGTTCGGACGACGAGCCTAGACTCGGCGATGTGACGGAGAAGCTGATTCCGATCTTTCGTGCTGAGGACGCGGCAGCTACGGCCCGTTGGTACGGCCGCCTTGGCTTCGAGGTTGTCGGCGAGCACCGTTTCGAGCCCGGCTTTCCGCTGTATGTCTTCCTCGACAGAGAAGGCATCGAGCTTCATCTCTCTGAACACAAGGGCGATGCACGGCCGGGCTCGCTGGCGTACTTCTGGGTTGACAACGTCGATCAGGTAGCGAGCGAGTTCGGCGAAGAAGTTCACGACCAACCCTGGGGGCGTGAGGTGAAGCTCACGGATCCCGATGGCAATCGCCTGCGTGTCGCCGAACGGCGTCACGAGCCGCCCCACGCCTGACGAACGGACAGAAACGGATCCTTCGGCAATGTCGGGACTCCGGCCACGAGGCCGACATCGGTCAGGGGCCGTAGCCGAGGAACGACCGAATGATTTCGACGAGGCCGTCGTTGTCCTTCGGTGAGTGATTGCCCGTGACCCACTCGACGGTCGTTCGGGCCGGGATCGCCGACACATGTGTCTCGAACTCGGCTGGTGTGCCGAATGGATCCTTGGTGCCGGAGGCGAAGAGGGTCGGGACCGTGATGTCGGCGAAGTGTTCCACGCGCAGGTTGTCGGGTTTGCCCGGCGGGTGCAGCGGATACGACAGCAAGACGAGCGCTGCGGCGGGCAGCCCCTCGGCGACGGCGCACGAACACGCCCTTCCTCCGAAGCTGCGGCCGCCGTAGGCGATCTTGTTCGGTTTCACCCCGAGGTCGGCTGCCAGCTCCTCGCCGGCCTCGACGATTTTCTTCACTGCCGTGGGCACACGATTGGTACCCAGCGTCAGCCGAAGCACCACCAGCTCCGGGATGCCCTTCTCGATGGCGACCAGCGTGGGGTGGTCGCGGTCGGCGCTCGCCCCGGGAGTGATGATCAGACCGGCCGGCCGAGTCCGTTTGGTGAAGGCGAAGGAAGTCACCGCCTCATTCTCGCACTCTCGCAGCCGGACCTGCCCCCGCAGATGCCGGTTGCCCTCAGGTGCAGGTGTCGTAGAGTCCGGGCGTGGACGATGGTGTTCGTTTCGGTGTTCAAGCAGGCCCGCTGGATCACTCGGAGTGGCTCGAGACGGCGAAGCGAGCCGAGGACCTCGGCTTCGATTTCTTGTGTGACGGTGATCATCCGGGCTCCCATCCCTCTCCGATCGTTTCGCTTGCAGCGGCCGCCGCGGTGACGAGTCGGATCAAGCTCGGGACATACGTGTCGAACGCGGGGGTTCGTGACCCGATGGATCTCGCTATCGACATTGCAACGCTCGATCTCGTGTCAGATGGCCGAGCTGTTCTCGGGCTCGGGGCCGGTCACAGGCCGGCCGAGTGGGAAGCCCGAGGGATGAAGCGGCCCGGCGTTGAGCAGCGTGTCGCTCGTCTCATCGACGTCGCCACGACAGCGATGCAGCTCCTCGCCGGCGAAACCGTGTCGCTGGATCGGTCCGGCATTCGACTCGTCGAAGCGCAGCTCGACAATCAGCTGCAGCGCACGGTCCCATTGCTGATCGGCGGCAACAACCGAGCGATCTTGCGGTTCGCAGCCGAGCGCGCGGACGTGATCGGACTCACCGGGCTCGGACGCACCTTGGAAGGAGGACACGAACACGAGTTGAAGTGGAGCCGCGACCAACTCAGCGAGTCGTTCGCGCTTGCCCGCTCCAGCACGAACAGAACGCGGCGGCCGGAGATCCAGGCGCTCGTGCAGGTCGCCCAGGTAACCGATGACCCGGCCTCCGTTGCCGAGAAAATGGGCGCCGACTTCGATGTTGCGCCTGACCAAATCCTGGCGTCACCATTCGTGCTTGTGGGAACGGTTGATCAGCTCGTCGAACGAATTCAACACAACACCGAAACATGGGGTATCGACTCCTACGTCATCCGGCGATCTGCACTCGACGAGATCGGCCAGGTCATCGCGAAGCTCGCTTAGCGAGTCCTCCGGCGGAATCGCTGGTGACAGGTGCAAAAGTCCCGGTGCCCTGCACTCAGTAGATGTCGTCTCCGCATGCCAACAAGTCCGGTGAATCGAGCCTGACGTCGTCGATTGAGTCGACACCCAGCATTGCACTGGCGAGCTGGGCACTGAGGTCACAGGCGGACACCAATGAAGGGTTGCGCAGCAGACACTCAGTCCAAGACTGCTGAGTGGTCAGCGTTTCATCCAGCTCGAATTCGGCCCAGGACGCGCTGCACGTCGTTCGTGCATCTACGAGCTCGGCAGAATCGGGATGAGTGGATTGCTTGACGATGAGCGCGGTTCCGGCAATCACCCCGGTTAGAAGCGCCAGCAACCCGATGAGCCGGGGAGTGAACGGCGAAGCAGTTGCTTCCCACTCTGCCTCGATTTGGTTTGCGTTCGGTGCTGACCCGTCCGAGGGGCCCCGGACGGTGATGGTCGCACTCCGCGACAAGTACACACCGAGAATCGCGGGTAGCACGGCAACGAGGAGCCAGGGACCCATGTTGGATCCCTGTGCCCAGATCATGGTGAGCAACAAGGCCATCAGACCGACGTACATCACTGCGACGTATCGGAGTCTGCGCTTCAGCACTCGAGGAAGAGGGAAGTGATGTAGCTCTCCCTCTTGTGGTTCGACATCGGTCACTCAACGTATTTCGGCGCCTAGCACTCACCGCTTGAGCAGGTCGAGCAAGTCGCTCACTGCCGTTCTGGACCCCAATCGATCACGCTTGCGGACAGCCGCCAACTCTCATTTGCAGACCTTGGAGCAGCCTCGCATGGAGATGTCGACGCATCTGCCCCCGCAGCGATGGCCGAGTACCTCGCTGCGAGCCTTCCAAACTGCGACCGCACTTCGGAGTGGGCAAGGGACACATCTCGACGATTCTCACCGAAATCGACAATGCATTGAGCGTGCTCAGCGAGAGCCCGCAGTAGGCAGTTCACCTCGGAGCGTGTTGAGAGCCGACTTCATGGGCCGTGCAGCCGCTGCCATCAGCCTACGTTTGTTGCTGTGTCGGACTCGAGTGAGCAGCGGTCAGCGGTGGCGGCTCTTGGCAAATCATTGGATTTGCCTTGCGGGGTCGTGCTCAAGAACCGGTTGGTGAAAGCAGCTATGTCTGATTCGCTCGGCGATGGCGCAGGCGACCCGACCGAAGAGCAGATTCGCTTGTACGAGCGGTGGTCAGCTGGAGGCTCGGCTCTGTCCCTCATTGGCGAGGTTCAGGTCGATCCCCGGTATCCGGAGAAGCCTGGAAACCTCGTGCTGGGGGAGTGCTCGGATCGGACAAAGCTCGCTCGTCTTGCGCAGGCGGGAGCAGGCAGCGGTGCCCCTGTCTGGCCCCAGCTCGGCCACGCTGGAGCGTTGGCTCACGCGCCGATCTCCGACCCGGCCGGGCCGTCGGCGTTGGATGTCGATGGCCTGAGGTGTGACGCTCTGTCACTGGCTGCGATCGAGGCGCTTCCGGGAACGTACGCGGCGGCAGCTGGAATGGCACAGGCCGTTGGATTTGGGGGCGTCGAAGTGCACGCCGGGCACGGCTTTCTGCTGAGCCAGTTCTTGTCGCCGCTGTTCAACCGCAGAAGCGACAGGTATGGCGGATCGATCGAAGCGAGATCTCAACTCCTTCTCGACGTCGTCCGGAGTATTCGCCGCGAGCTGGGCGCCGAGTTCGCCATGGCGGTGAAGATCAACGCAAGTGATCAGCTCGAGGGCGGCCTCACCGAGGCCGACGCTCTCATCGTCGTCGAGTTGTTGGGAACCGAGGCAGTGGATCTGATCGACATCAGCGGCGGAACGTACTTCCCCGGTGCCGCGTCGAGTTCTGATCGAACATCGTCAGGCCCGTACTTCCTGGACTTCGCTCGCCGTGCCCGCGACGTCACCGATGTGCCGCTCATGATGACCGGCGGCTTCAAGACCCGCCACGACGCAGCCGACGCTGTGGCGTCGGGTGCGGTCGACGTCGTCGGTCTCGCCAGGGCCTTGGTGCTCGATACTGACCTTCCGGCGAAGTGGCTTCGACCCGAGGGAGGCGATCCACAGTTTCCGACCTTCCAATCGCCTCCGGCTGGCGGCGCAACCGCGTGGTACACGATGCGGTTGACCGCCCTTGCGGACCACGCCGAGACCGCGTTCGATCCGGCGCTGCAAACGGCCATCGCAGACTACGAGTCCCGCGATGCCAGTCGCATTGACCGTTGGCGCAAGAGATTCTGAAATCAGTCAGTCCTGGGGTCGCCGCCGTGCTGAGCTGGGGCGTCAGCGGTCTTCGATGGGCAGACGATCAGGGAGTTCTCGGCGGTCATGAGCGGTGAGTCAGCTTCGACTGTCACGAGATTTGGGGCTGTCCCCGTGATCTGCCATCCGAGGACAAGCTGCGGTTCCGACGAGGAGCCGAGGCGAAGGCCGAGACCGTACTTCCACGCCAACGGAAGGAAGACTCGAAGGAATTGCAACCCTCGTTCGCAGACTTCCCTCATCCAGTTCTTCTGCCGACAGCTCGCGGGAGTCTCCGAGAAGCGTTTCACATGACCATTCGTAGTCAACCATTGTTCAGAGTCTCGCTACTTCACGTGTCTTCACCGGAGGACCTTTTAGCATGCCGGGGTCTCGCTGGGCCTCTGGCCTCGAGGTGAGACACAAGAAGTTCGGCGAGCATGTCTGCTTGGTCGATCTGAATCCAGTGCCCGGCATCGTCGACGCGTTCGTAGCGCCATGGGCCGTCGGTGTATTCCTCTGTTCGCTTGACGAAGTCCTCGACCAAGTGATCGTCGTGTGCTCCCCAGATTCCGAGAGTCGAGTGTGAGAATCTCGGGACTTCGCGCTTCGGTTTGAGAAGGGTGGAAGGCCGGGAGTTCGCTCGGTACCAATTGAGGGCGGCGACCAACGCAGTCGGCTGAGACAACCGGTTGATCGCTTCGCCCTCGTTCGGATGGCGAGCCCACAGTCGAAAGTTCGCCCAGTCGTCTGCTGACAACCACTCCGCTGCCACATCAACGGCTTGAAAGAACTGCATGTACCAGGCTCGCTCGAGTTGCTCGATCCCCAGATCGTGGAAGAGTCCCGGGTGACCGGCGCTCATGAGGACCAACCGGTCGACCCGCGACGCATGAAACATCGAGAGGAACGAGGCAGTTGCGGCACCCCAGTCGTGGCCGACCACGTCGGCCGACTCCACCTCGAGGTGATCGAGCACGGCAACCATGTCGGCGGCAGCGTTGTGCACCCGATAGGCCTTCCAGTCCGAAGGCTTTCCCGACTCGCCAAAGCCCCGTTGGTCGACCGTGATGGCCGTGTGGCCGTCGGCGATGAGAGCGTCTACCTGGACACTCCAGAGCGTGCGGTCATCAGGGAAGCCGTGAATCAGCAGAACGGCTGGACCTTCCCCGCTAACGGTGAAGGCGATATCGACGCCGCCTGCACCAGCAACAACAGCATCGACGCTCGAATCCATGCGAAGAACAGTAGGCCGCTCGCCAATGTCGATGACGTTGTTTCGTGACGGAGTGCGACACTCGTGTCGTGGCCACGACTGCCGAGTCCATCCGCGACGGCCTGATCTGGCTGCGTGACCTCGCCATAGTTTGGCTGCGTTGGGGCCTCGTGTTCGGCTTCTTCGTCGGGCTCTTTGCGTTCGCCGTGTGGGCGACACGAGGTGTCGACTACGGCGATTGCAGCCTGGTCGCGCCCGAGGATCAGGCCAAAGTGGACAACGGTCAAGCGCTGGGCATCGACGGGCTCTTCGGGGTCCAGGAGGGCGATTGTGTCCGAGGGGTGTACGTGGCAAGAGTCACGGGGTTGGAAGGTGACCTGGAAGAAGTCGTGGCCGAGCTGAACACCTACGGATGGTCTGCTGAAGGGACCCTGTTGCCCTACTACTACAACCTGGAAGTCCGTTGCCTGCGACACAGCGAGCCCGGCCTGGAGCACATCGAACTGAGCGTTTTTGCAAGCCGGGCAGGTGAGATCTCGATGGCGGAGATTCGTGCGACCGAGGGCGACCTGGCCTGCGAGAATATCGGCTGCCGGACGCTCTCGACCGGGTGCGAGCGATACGACCGGCTCGAGGCGACGGAGTGACGAATCACGCGGTCACTGCGTCGGTACACGAACTCGTGTGAGGACATTCGTCCGTGGGAGCGAAGTGCTGGACAGGTTGCAATAGTGGACCAGCATCCATTAATCTGTGGCCCGTGGACGATCAGACAATGGCGGAACGGATACGGGCGTTCAACCGGCTCTACACCGAGGCCATCGGCTCCCTGTCCGACCAACACGAGGGCCTTGATGTCACGCTGGCTCAATCCCGGCTGCTGTACATGGTCGGATCGCTGAACCGGCCACAGGTGAACCAGATCGCCGACGCGTTGGGTCTCGACCTGGCGTACACCAGCCGGGTTCTCGGAAACCTCGAAGACACCCGCCTGATCAGGCGCACGATTTCGTCGGAGGACCGGCGCCAGCGCGTCGTAGCGCTGACAGCGAAAGGTCAGCGGCTCCTCGACGAGATCGAGCGCCGCTCGAACCAGCGGGTGCTCGGCCTGATTCAACATCTCGAACCCAATGACGTGAACCGATTGTGCGATGCGATGGACACCATCGGTTCCTTGATCACCAAAAAGGACAACAGCAATGGCCAGCAAGATTGAACACTTTCCACCAGAGATCGAGGCGCTCCCTGACTTCGACGGCCCCTTTGATGCGTTCCGGCTCTCGGCCCAGGGGTGCGCGGTGCTGTTCGCTACGTACCCGGCTGGCACCTCGATCGACCCACACACCCACCCGACCGACAACGTCGGGGTCATCACCAAAGGGCAGCTGATCCTGACAATCGACGATCAGACGACAAGCCACGGCGTCGGAGCTTGGTACCACGTCCCGGCCGGGGTCGAACACGCAGCCCAATTCGTGACCGACAGCGCTGAGATCGAGTTCTGGTTCGAGTCGTGACAGGGACTCAACCTGTCGAGGGTCTCGGTCGATATTTCCTTCGTGAGTGATCCGGTCCTTCTCGCCACAGCTGCCCTCATCGCATCCCACTGGGCTGACGACGGCGGCCAGCCAACTGAGTTCGCAATTGCGTGCCGTGATGGCGTGGTCTTGGCGATCGCTGAGTTGGAGGTCGGCAAGCGGTGGGACGATGCGGCTCGCCGTGCTGCGCTTGGTGCGCTGGTACCGGTGACGGAGTGCACCTCGTTCGGCTACCTCGCCGACACCACCGTCGGTGTCGACGGCCGAACCGGCGATGCACTGCTCTGCCTGGAGGTGGCCATCATCGACCGGACCGCTCGAGCTGTTGGCATCAAGGCGCACACCGCTTCCTACTGCCGTAAGAAGAAGCGATTCGGGACCGATGTTGTCGACCTCGATGTGTTCACCGAGTTGGAGTCACCGGTGGTCGGAGGTCTGATTGACGAACTGGCTGCCATATGGCATCTCGAGGGCGATCAGGGGCGGCTGGGAGCGTTGAACGTGCTGTCAGAGACTGGTATCAGGATGTCGGACATGCACCCGTCAATCCTCGCAGATCTTGAAGGTCTGTTGGCCCAACACGCCTGACGCCTGACGTTGAGCGAGCATCACCCGGTGGTCGAACGCAACGCCGGGTGGGAGGTAGGCTCGACGAGGTGAGCAGGATCGCGAAGGTTGCGACAAAGCGCACGCTCGATGCCTCAGACACCTCGTGGGTTGACTATCGGCGTACTCGCCCGGTCGAAGAGCGGCTTGCGATGGCGACTGAACTCAGTCAGGAGTGTGTGGGTGGACATCCTGACGAAGGATTTCGTCGAGTTCACCGAGTGCTGCGTCGCTCGTAACGTCAAGTTTTTGATCGTCGGCGGGTATGCGCTCGCTGGTACCCACCTGTTCGGATCGATCTCATCACGACGGCTACCGGGGTCGAGTTCGAAGAATGTTGGAGCCAACGGATGAGTGTCTCGATCGGCTCAGTCGAAGCTGGTTTCATCTCCTACGACGACTTGGTCATCAACAAGCGGGCAAGCGGTCGACCGCAGGACCTGGTGGACGTTCAGATCTTGGAGGCCGAGCCCTCGAGCGGGTCAACGTTCGAGTAGCGGACCTTCGGGACCGCGTGTGACCTTCGACCACACCGTGTGGTTCGCCGGCTTTCACAACATCCATCGTTGTGAGAGCTGTCCCTTCAGGCCCACGTCGTTCGTCTTGGACGGTCATACTTCGGATGACCTGGGCTTGCTGAGGCCTTCCCCTCGTTGGGCGGCTGCGTTGAATGCGTCAGCGATCCGATTCGCAGCCGCGATGACTTGGCTGTCGGCGTCTCGTCGGTGCGTGGCGGCCCAGTGCACGACGATGTCACGGCCGGCGAGCGGCACGATTTCGACGTTCCGGTGAGGCCGATTCCAGGTGAGGACGCGTGAAGGTTGGATGGTCACGCCGTCGCCGTTGCCGACGAGGCGAAGCATCATCTCGAGCGATTGCACTTGGACGACAGTGATCGGCACCACATCGGCAGCGAGGAAGAACTCGTGGAATTCGAAGCCGCGGGCGGCCTGATAGCTGGAGGTCAAGAAGGTCTGTTCGTACAGCTCGGCCGCCTCGATGGCGTTGCCGTCATCGAGCCCGCTGCCGGCGGGTACGGCGGCAACGAGCACATCTGGACCCAGATCGACATTGTGCAGGCCCGTTGGCGGCTTCGGCCAAGGATTGACCGCGATGTCAGCTCGTTGTGTTCGGACTGCATCGAGGAGCGCGTCATCGCTGAAGCGGAGCAGCTCGATCCTCGGTGCGTCCGGCGGAGGCGTGAACGTATCGAGGAGCCAGCCGGCCGTGTCATAGAACCCAACGGCCACTCTGATCCTGGTCGGCTCGCCCGTACCGATCCAGCGTGTGGTCAGCATCGCCCGTTCAATGTCTCGCTCGAGCTCGGCGGCCGTGCTCGCAAGATGGTCCCCGGCTGGGGTGAACCGAAGGGTTCGCCCGCTCGACTCGGTGAGCTTCGTCCCCGCCCGTCGCTCGGCTTCGGCAAGACGATGACTGGCTGCGGACGGGCTGATGTGGAGCGACCGCGCAGCATCGCCCAGCCGGCCGAACTCGCGGATGGCGGCAAGGAGTTGAAGGTGGGAGCGATCCAAAGTCATATGCACATGATGCAGCAATACGCAGCGAAAGACGCGCTGGACGGGACAAACGATTGCCCCGATAGTTGAAATGTGACATCGCTCGACACCTTTCCTTCGGCTCGCCTGGACCGCCCACGTCGACGCGACCCCGAACGCGCCCTTCCGCATTGGCTCGGCCCGTTGACCGTCTCTCTGGCCGCAGTCGGATTCGGACTGAACCCGTACTTCGCAACCAGAGCATTTGACCAGGGAGTCGACCCCGTCGCGGCGGCGAGCGTGCGAGTCCTGGTGATGATGGTGATCCTCGCTCCGTGGGCGCGCCATCTCCGAGGGTGGAGGCGCGAAACGATCCTGGTGGCCGTCGGCGGCGCGATCAGCATGGTCGGCTTTGCGGGCTACTTCGTTGCCCTCGAACGCGCACCCGTCGCCGCTGCCACGGTCGTCTACTACACCTACCCGATCATCGTGCTCGTGCTGTCCGCGATGATCTGGCGGCGCCGACTCCGGTCGTGGGAGGTTGCCGTGTGCATGCTCGTGCTCACGGGAGTTGTGCTCGCAGTCGGGCCAATCGGAGTTTCGAGTTCTCTTCTGATCGCGTTGGCGCCCGCCCTTGCGGCTCCGGTCGGGTGGGCTGTCTACCTTCTGGTCTTGAGTGGCCCGGCTGCCGAGATGCCCACACTGCCCAAGGTCTTTGCCGGCTCGTGTGGTGGTGTCGTGGTCCTCATGCCCTTTGCTTTGTGGAACACGGGCGGCCGCTTGGTTCCCATGAACTCCGACGCCCTCGTCTCGATGGGCTTGCTGACGCTGTGCACACTGGCGATCCCCGCCGTCTTGGTCACCTGGGGCGCCGCTCGTGCAGGAGAACGGGCCACAGCGATGATCGGAAGCTTCGAATTCGCCATCGCAGTTCTTGCCGGCTGGACGCTGCAGGGCGATCAACTGTCGTTGGTCCAGATCTGCGGCGTTTCACTGGTCCTCATTTCTGCTCTGTACGCAGCGAGCCACGCACGATCAGAACATGACAATGACTCTGAGCCGAAGCCCGCCCGGGAATCGAGAATGTGTGCGACGTCGGATCTGTCCAGATCGGCTGCGACGCGACCTATTTCGCTCGATGTGTGACAGGCGCCTGAGGTCTGCCCGCTCCTGCCAGCTCAGTTCGGGAGCCGAACCCCAGTGAGCTCATGGACATTGAGTCGACCAAGGCTTTCCCGAACCGCCGAGCCATCTCGAGCTCGAACGCGGCAACTTCGTGGTTCCGCCGAACCGGGGCCGCGACGCGAGCGAGCACATCACACGGCACTAGCCTCACCGCAAGCCGGTTCGAGTTCTGAATGACGATCGCGTCGTCGACGCTCAGACCCAGCTCTGACGCGACCGACATCGTTGCCGCCAACGCCAGCGAGACCTCTGTCGGCTCGATCGGTCCTCGCCGCCTCTCGCCTTCGCTTCTCGCCTGCTGCGGCAGGCGCTGCGATGCCTACCTCAAGACGGCTTGGGCGTCGGCGAACTCATGCTCGGAGACTCGAGCCCGACACCGCTGCCTCATGGAGCAGCGGGAGCGGGTCTTCGCCCGGCCAACGTCGACCAGATGATTGCATCAAACGACCAGGAATCGACGAGCCCAGATGAGGAGATCCAGCAGTTGCTCGACGACTACCTCACAGCTTGGGAGACACGGGACGAGGCTGCTGTTCGGCTGGCCACCACAGGGAATCATGTGATCAACGAGTACGCCTACACCGACGACTCCATTGGGGCGGGCCAACTACACCATCGTCGAGGTCGACGGGGTGCTCTCGTGGATTGCGGAACAGAGATCTGGTTGATCCGCAAGCGTGGGCTCGAGCTTCCGAGCTTCAGCTCGTTTCCTCTGCTGAAAGATCCCGCCGCAAACGAGGTTGTCCGCTCGTACTACCGGTCGCACGGGTGGCCGGCTTGGCTCGTCGCGACGTTGTCATCAGCGGGTGCATCGGGCCCAAAAGGCGACGCGTGCGAGCGGAACGACGATCAGGCAACGGGTTCGGCGGCTGCGTACTTCATGATCAACTGCGCACGTCCGGTCGACTTCGATTCTGCGCCGTGGATGAGCCGTCGGGCCGAGCCGTCGACCCGCTTCCCAAGCGTTCTCCTATAGTCGTCGCCAGTGTCTTCCCATGGAGTGGAACGATTCGAGGAGTTCACCGATCCCGTGGATGGCACACGCTGGCGTATCGACGTGGCCTTCACTGATTCGAACTGGCAGTGCCTGTGGGGCAACGGATGCCAGGGCATTCTCGATGTGCCGGCGCCCGAACTGGCGCAAGGGTGCTGCAGCGAGGGCGCTCACCTCCTCGGCGAGGATGAGGCGATGCGGATCGAGGCGCTTGGTCTCATGCTCGATCCAGCCCGCTTCGAGAACCATGCGGAGGCGGCGGCGAACGGCGTCCTTCGGGACGCGCCGACCAACCTCGACGGTGGTCAAGCCACCCGGGTCGTCAACGACGCGTGCATATTCCACAATCGGCCCGGCTTCAGCGGGGGAGAAGGCTGCGCGCTGTATCTCGCGGCGCTTGATGAGGACGAGTCGCCAATGGACTGGCGTCCCACGATCTGCTGGCAGGTGCCGATCCGCGTTGACGAGAATCAGGATGGTACGAAGACGCTGCGGCGATGGCGGCGGTCTGACTGGGGAGAGGATGCGGACGGGCTTGCATGGTGCTGCACTGAGCATTCCCATCCCGAGGGTCTTCCCTCGGCGTACGTCGGCGAGGTGCCCGTAGCAGTCAGTTTGCGTTCTGAGATCCGCGGCATCGTCGGCCCTGAAATCGCACAGGCGCTCCACGATCGAACACTTCCCGGGGCACAACCCACGTGATCGAACTGACCGACATCGCAGCGACCCTCAACAGCACGCCGAGAGTGCTCCGAGAACTCTTGCAGCCAATCGATCCAGAGCTACTCGCAGCGCGCCCAGGACCGGGGGAGTGGTGTGTGCTGGAGGTCATCGCGCACCTGATCGCAACCGACAGCGATGCCTTTCGGCAACGCATCGCGTCGATCATCGCCGGCGAGCCTGAAATCGCTGCGTTCGATCCATGGGCCGCAATCAACGCGCGGGCCTTCGCAGCCGTCGATCTCGATGGTCTGCTTGCCGAGCTCACTGCCGAACGGGAGAAGTCGACGACCTTTCTCGATTCGTTGAACCCGTCGGAGCTGAGCAAGACCGCCAACTATGGGAAGCATGGCGTCTTTGCTGCCGGCGACTTCGCGCATGAGTGGCCGTTCCACGATCAGGATCACCTTCAGCAGATTCTCGACATCCTCAAACAGAGCTACCTGCCACACTTGACCGAAACCATGCGCACCGCTCTGGTCATTACTCCCGACTGAGAAAAGGCACCTGATCCGAACAGCATTCATGCCCAGTCTCAGCGCGCTCCGCCCGGATCGGCTGACTGATTCTCCGGAAGATCGATGGGGCGAGTGGCGAGTCGATCAGGGATCGCATCGTGTTCGATGAAGTGCAGCATGATGTCGAGAGTTTCGTCACGGGTGAACGTCTCGGCGGCGTGCACCCTCGAGGTGTATTCGCCGCGGACGACATCCACCGTGCCGCTCAGGTGCGTGTCGTGATGCCCGACGACTACCTGCTCGATTTGATCACCGGTCGACCGTCGAACCTCGATCACGAACCGATCGGGACCGCCGGCACATTGGACGTATTCCTCGGCGTCCCAGCGATCGTCGAGAACGCATCGGTCGGCGGCTTCTGGCAGTCTCCACAGCGCGAGCGCGAAGCGCTTGGTGCCGTTCATCCGGTTCAGGTCCATGGCCAGGCGCGCCGAAGACGTCCAGCGGGAACCGGGGAAGATCCGACGGAACCGACCGTCCATCAGCTCGACGTGGTGTCCCCGTTCGTCCTCGAGTCCGAGATGATCGAGTGCGAGATCTTCGAAGGTGCCGGCGGGGAAGCTGAATCCGCCGCCGAGCTCCGATGCGACGGCGGCGCGCAGGATCCGACGCGCCTCGTCGAGTTGCCCGACAGAGATCAACCACGTCATGCACGTTGCGAGCTGTTGACCACTGCGTGGTGGAATGTGTGCCTCGATCAACGGTCGAAAGTCCTCCAGTGTTCGGAAGCGTGATTCCGCCTGCAGGTATCCGTTGTCCAACTCGCCAAGCACCTTCGCGGGTGCCGACTCGTCGGTGTAGGTCGCGTCCTTGATGCTGAGCAGGGGCACCTTGAACGCGCCATTCACCCGAAAGGCCACGGGTTTGCGGAGCAGATCCGGCGATCCGATGAGTTCCCAGAAGATGGGGTCGAGCGCCAGCGGCTTGGCGAGGAGCGAGCCATGTTGGCTATGCCCCTTGCGAGGTGCTGGGGCCCGCAACTCGAACACGTAGTCGTCGGTGGAGCGGTAGATCGTCCCCCCACCGGCAGTCTTCCAGCCGGCTTCGCGAGCAGCTGATGCCAACGCTGCGTCCCAAGATCGGCGTTCAGTCTGATTGGTCACGGAATCGACTTTAGAAGCAGATGACATTCTGCTCTAGGGCTTCGGGGTCGGGAGGGTCAGTCTCCTCAGTGCAGAGTCCGTTGAACAACGAGGGCACGAGCCCCCGACAACTGATCGATAGGAGGAGGTAGGACCGATGACAACAAATCTGAACGACCGACCCACCGAGGTCGGAGGTCTCAAGCAGGTAGTGAGCGGTAAACGGTTCCTGATGATCGCCGCGATTCTGTTGGCGGTCGCCTTGGTCGGCCTGGGAACTCGGGTCATCAACGACCAGCAAACTTCGAGTCCGGATGACGAGATTCAACAGTTGCTCGACAACTACCTGACAGCTTGGGAGACACGGGACGAGGCTGCTGTTCGGCTGGCCACCACAGGGAATTATGTGATCAACGAGTACGCCTACACCGACGACTCCATTGGGGGGTTCAGGCTGAACTATCACGTCGACGACGACATCGACGGCGTCGTCAATGAGGGTTTCGGGTACCACTGGTCGAATGAGCAGGTTGGCGACTCGATCGTGACAGGGGAGGGGCCCTGGTTCGTCTCGGTCGAGGAGATCTGGGAAGAGACGGGCTACATCTACGAGGGGCAGGCCAACTACACCATCGTCGAGGTCGACGGGGTGCTCAAGATTGCCAATCACTACTGGGCCGGAGTTCGCAGCTATCGGGCCGACTGACCTCGGCACAAGGGACTGCTCAAGAGCGCCGATATCTGACGCCGAACGCCCTCGCGGGTGGCTGTCTGATGCTGGAGGCTTCAGGTTTGCCCGACGACATAGATGAACACGTTCGTTTCGAACGTGATGCTTCCGTCACCGGCGGTGAGTGGCTGGACGGCTTTGCGAGTCGCGTCCTCGACGGCGTCCAGTCCTGCGAGACCGATGGCCATCTGTGTGGGTCCTGCGGCTCTTGTGCCGCGCCAGAACTGGTCCCAGCTTTGGTACTCGAAGGGGCAGTTGATGTTTCCTGTTCCCGACACTGCGATTCCAGCCGAACTGAAGCTCTCTTCGAGCACTCCGGGTGCGGAAAGGCGGAAGGGGCCACCCGGCTTGCCGCCAGGAGGCGGCTTCGGCATGAATTGACCGAGCGCATCGAGAACGGGCTTGTACGAGACCGCATCGGGCGGTCCGAAGAGCCCTGCGACAATGGAGCCGCCGGGCCTGCACACCCTGCTGAGTTCCCGGAGCGCGGTGCCCAAGTCGGCAGCGTATTGCACGGAGTTCGCGGCGAAGACCACATCGAACTCGTCGTCACCGAATTCCAGTTCTTCGATCCCGCCCACCTGGAAATCAATGTCAGCGAAGGTCTTGTTGGCAAAGTCGACCATGCCATGAGAGGCATCGACCCCGACAACTCTGGCGCCGGCCGTCTTGATCAATGCAGTCGAGTGTCCGGCCCCGCAGCCGATGTCGAGGACGTTCTTGTCGGAGCCGATGCTTGTCGCCTCCATCATCGATCGAAACAGGGGTGAATGATTCGACTCGTGTGAAGCCCAACCTTCCGGCTCAACCCCCCACAGCAGCCCTTGAGCTTCTTCTGATCCCATGGACGCCATGACTATCACATTTCCTCAGGTGGGAAGACGGGATCAGCCTTCCTCGAACGTCGACGTTGTGCTCGTTGCCGGATCAAAGCCCGAGGACGAGGCGCTGGAGTCGATCCTTCACGGGCGTGAGGGTCATCCGCTCGGCGGCTGCGAGCAAATGGGCGTCGGGACCGACTCGATAACGCGCACGCGGACTCTTCGAGACCAGCGCACCAACGATCACTCGGGCGACTCGTTCCGGATCGCCCATAAGTGGCTCCATCCGCCTGCTGAGGTCGAGGACGCGGCGGTATCCGTCGGCATAGCGCGATCCAGCCCGCTGTTCGGTTTCGCCCTCGGCTTCGTCCCAGATCCCGGTTCGGAACGCCCCGGGCTGGATGAGCACGACCCCGATCCCGTCGCTCGCCACCTCGATCCGCAGCGCATCACTCAATCCCTCGATGGCGTGCTTTGACGCCTGGTACCACCCTGTGAATGGCGATGTCGTGAATCCGTAGACGGATGACACGTTCACGATCCGGCCGTTTCCGGCCTCGCGCATGGCGGGCAGTGCAAGCCGAGCGAGACGCATGGGTGCGACGACCATCACCTCCAGCACGTCGCGAGCTTCGTCGTCGGAGACGTCCTCGATCGCGCCCATAGCGCTGTACCCGGCGTTGTTCACCAAACCCCACGGACGGTGCCGCTCGATCACCTCTGCGCAGGCGTCGGCATCGGCAACATCGAGCAGGTCTGTGCTGACCTCGACCCCTGCAACCTCCGCGGCCTCGGCGACAGCGATTGCCTTGGCGTCGGAGCGAACGGTTCCAACCACTCGGTACCCGTGCCGCGCCGCCTCGATCACAGCCGCCAACCCAATTCCGGAATTGGCTCCCGTCACCAGCACGGTTCGGTCGCATTCCACCTTTGCAGCCATGGAGCGGACCCTATCTCGAGCCTCGAACGCCAAGAGAAGCGGGGTTCGGCGGCGGGGCCCTCAACTTGGCCGTGGCGCAACTCTCGTTCGCCTGGACGAGCTTCGAAGCACGAGGCGTTCTAACTCGCTGGCGAGGCCACGCGGTCGGGCCGATGCTGGACTTGAGCGGAAAGGTCATGTTTGCGGGCGGTCTGAGAAGATGGTCTCAATCCGGGGTTTGCGGATGTGGGTGCTCATCATCGGCAGATCCTGGACGGCTCGGCGGGCTCGACGGCCGGCAGCTGGTCGGCCTTGTGGCGTAACCTTTGTTGTCCACTACGCAGAACCGGAGGAGTTCCAGTGCCTGCCTACTTCGTTGCGCAAGTCAAGATCACTGATGCCGAAGCGTTCCGTGAGTACGAACGCGGCTTCTTCCCGACCTTGAAGCCGTTCGGCGGGAAGATGCTCATCGCCGACATCGCACCTCTGGCTCTCGAAGGTGTATGGCCAGAAGGCCGCACCGTCGTGATCGAGTTCGAGTCAGCGGAGCGGGCGAAGCAGTGGTACGACTCCGATGCCTATCAGGCCATCTCCGACGTACGCCGTGCCCACAGCGAGAGCACCATTGCGATCCTGCACGGCTTCGAACTCCCGAAGCGGGACTAGCAACACGCCGAAAGGCCAGGAAGCCGCCTGGTCGCTCGCCGATGACTTCGCTGAGTCCGGGATCACCCTCGGTGCAGCCATTTGAGCAGGTCGGACGGCGCTGCATCAGCTGCTCGAGAGCGGTAGGAGCGATGGTCCGCAGGCTGCAGCGCTTCGATACCTGCGCCCGATCGGCCAGATCGAAAGAAGCGGCTCTTGTCTTTCAGAGCCCCGGCGGGGTCGGGGGCAAGATTGTCGCCGTCGGCTTGCATCGACTCGAAGAGGGCAGCCTTCGACAGCTCAACGATGTGTTCGCTCGACATATCGATGTTGAGACGGGCGGAAACACGCTGCATCTCGCCGGAGAGGTCACGCAAGAGATCGGCGTAGTGGACGAGCAGGATGTTGGACTCGTCCTTGCGGCTCCAGGCGTCGTTGAGGTGATGGAACACACCGTTGAACGACTCGAGTTCGACCTGCGGACTGACGTCCGATTCGATCCAGCTGCGCAACCAGTCCCGGAGCGGCGGCTGCTCCTTCGGTTTGGCCAGCTGCGGATTACCCGTGAGCTCAGCGATGCGTTGGCGGTCGATGTTGTGGCTCTGGTGGTAGAGCGACACGGCTGCGTCGAGAGGATGGCGAGCAACGACGATGTAGGTGGCTCGATCATCGATCGGAATACCGTCGAGTGGCGTGTGGGTCTTGATGAATCGGCGATGCGTTTGCGCCTCGAGGTCAGCGAGGAGTTGGTCCTTCGGAAGGATGAGCCAGTCGAGCCAAGGCGACAGCTCACCGAGCGGTCTCGGGAGATCCGGTGTCTGGAAAATGAGGAGCGCACAGATCATCTGCATCCAAGTCGTGCCGGTCTTGGATCGGGTGCTGATGATGATGTCGCCGTCGCGGAAGTCGAAGTCGCGCCACCGTGCGCTGTCTTCGTCTCCGGACCGGTAGCGGACGGGCGGGGCCATCGTGCTGCTCCTCAGCGAAGCTTCTGAAACAGGTCGTCGAGGGCTTCGCGCAGGAGTGATGCTTCCGTGCGGTTGCAGCGACCAGCCAGCTTGGATAGGCGGTCGAGTGATCCGCGGGAATAGTAGTTGCTCTTGAGCGTCATCTTTTCCTCGACGTAGATCGCAACGCGTCCGCCGCCTTCTCGTTTGCCGCGTGCCAATGCCTCGCTGGCGCATCGGAACAACTCCTCGGTTTCGGTCGCGTGGGGTGGACGAGCTGCGATACCGAACGTGGCGCTGAGTGTCCATCCGTCGACCGGGTGCTCGGACAGATGAGACCGCACCTCATCGAGAAGGATCAGTGCGTTCTCGGCCGATGCGTTCGGCAAGGCGATCCCGAACTCGTCGCCGCCGAGCCGCCCGATGATTGCGTCCTTGGGTAGGGAACCGACGAGTGTCTTGACCCAGACCTGAAGAGCCCGATCTGCGGCTGCTCGCCCTCTCGTGTCGTTGAGCTCGCCGAAACGGTCGAGATCGGTCAGGGCTACCGCGACCGATCCTCCGCTCACTGCTCGATCGACCTTGGCTACCAACTTTTCGATGTCGACGGTCTTGGCGTGCCCATGCCAGTTCATAGAGATACTCATGACATATATATATGAAGCATTGGTATGCCATTGTCAAGGTGTGCGAGAGTGGAGGGTATGGAAGCCGATGCGGCGAGAGAGCTCACGACTGATCGGCTCGTGCTGGAATCGCTGTCTGTCGAGCATGCTGACGAGATGGTGTCTGTGCTCGCCGACCCGGTCTTGTACGAGTTCACCGGTGGAGAGCCTCCGAATCTCGATGCTCTCGCCAGGCGGTATCGGGCACAGGTCGCCGGATCAGGCAGCCTCGAGGAAGAGTGGCTCAACTGGATGATTCGCAGCGCTGACAGCGGGCAATTGGTCGGATTCGTCCAGGCGACCGTCGTCGACGGCGCGGCCGATCTTGCTTGGCTGATCGGTGTGGCCCACCAGGGGCGGGGGTTTGCGATTGAAGCTGTCCGGGCGATGGTTGCCGAGCTCGAAGCGCGTGGTGTCGGTCGGTTTGCCGCGCAGATTCATCCCGGTCATGTGCGTTCGCGAGGAGTCGCGGCGGCGGCCGGTCTCGAGCGCACAGACGAAGTCGACGAAGACGGCGAAGAGATCTGGGCCAGCTCGACCGATCTGGCTTGATGGGCCGCTTTCTGGTCGAGCGAACTGGCGTGCTCCCAGACTCGGGGATAGAGATTCGTGCCGGGGCGGTCGCCGGGCTTCATGCCGTACTCGGTCATGATCGCGCTGTGATCCGGATCCATCCCGCATTCACGAAAGATGACGCGGGCGTCGTCGCCGAGCCACTTCGAGGTGAACACCCGCAGGTCGACGTCCGATTCGAGCTTGCCCGAGCCGCCGTGCATCGTGCGGCCGTTGAAGACCACACAGTCGCCGGGCTCCATCGCCCAGCTGACGACTCCGAACGTCGTGCGATCGGCATCGATGTCCGGCACCTCATCCTGCGACATGGCAGAGAAATCGACTTGGTCGACCTCGCCGTGATCATCAGGGTTGAGAACGCCGAAGTTGTAGTGCTTCCAGGCCGGCGCGTCGGTGTGGGACCCGGGAACGAACGCCAAGGCGCTCTGCGCTGCGACGGGCACGAGGGGCATCCAAACCGTGCAACTGTCGTATCCCTCGATTGACCAGTACGGCTCGTCTTGATGCCACGGCGTCGAGAACTGCGTGCCCGGCGAACGAACGAATACTGCGTCGAAGAAGAAGTTGACCTCCGAGGCGCCCATGATCCGGCCGGCGATCTCAGCCGCTGGTGACTCGAAAACGAAGCGCTTGTACTGCTCGACACCCAACCACGCCTGGCTGTCCCAGAACATGGTTCGTCCTTCGACATCACGATCCCACACGCGGGCCCGGGCGGTCGGCAGCGCCAACTGCTTGTCGAGACCTTCGTCCAACAGGTCGATCCACTGCCGGTCGAACATGCTGCGGAGCAGCACGACGCCGTCGCGATGATACGTCGCCACCTCCTCGTCGGTGATGTGACGACCCATTCCGGACGCGCTCCTCATGACAAAGGAACAGTACTGGATTCGTCGGCTTTGGTTGATGCACATCGCTCGGCCCGGGCACCGAACCAACAGGCCGAGTCCGGTCAACAACGCAAGCCCTCGTCATGCTGTTCTAAGGTGGCCGGACAACGAGGAGGTCAGTCATGGTGTCGATTCCGGCCCAGGTCCAGACCCTGCTCGGCTCGGACGCCGTGGCTCACGTGTGGACGTCCAA